>Ga0182024_10003682_pt1 | contig 36203 bp, 32 predicted proteins | sample P32metaG_FD_120480 | JGI IMG/M metagenome (GOLD analysis project Ga0182024, IMG submission 120480) | Permafrost microbial communities from Stordalen Mire, Sweden - P3-2 metaG (Illumina Assembly) | ecosystem: Environmental > Terrestrial > Soil > Wetlands > Permafrost | place: Sweden: Stordalen...
AGAGAAGATTTCCCCAGGAAGCGGCTGACGGCGACGGTGGAAAGAGACGAGGCGATGAGCAGATCGACGCCCATGGATTTCAGTTCCTCGAGCGCCGGCACGACATCCTCGTAGAGACGCGCCTGTTCGACAGCTTGCAACTCCAGGCCCTCGACCATTTGCGTTTCCGAAGCGCTCAGTTGCTTGCCCGCTCCCTCGATGCGGCCAAGCAAGTTCCAATAGGCCTCGCTGCCCGACGGGCTGGCACCGTTTACCTCGAACAAGCGGGCCGCGACGGCGTCGAATTCCTCGGCGCGAAATTCAGCCAGGCAACCGACCGGTTCAAAGATCACCGCTTTGATAATTTTCATGGTGATAGAAGCCGACTTTGCTCGCTCCAGACCTTGCCTACAAAACGCCTTGTGCGCACTATCTTCTGAGCGAGCTTCAAACTTTCCGTGCGCTTCAGGTCAAACAACCGCTTGTCAGCCGCTCGCAAGGCATTTAGGGACGGGCAGGCGGGCCGCTGTCATAAAGGCTCTTCTCAGGCGCGCCGGTGAAACGGTACTGCTTGTGGCAGGTTACGCAAGACGTGTTGATCGCCTGATCAGTTGTGAGTAAGGTTTTGGTGTCCTTGGCGCGGGCGGCCCGGTAAACAGCGGCGCCTGCTTCCACGAGCATCTTGGCGTCCTTGGCCCAATCACCCTGGTCCCCTGCGGGACCGCGCGAGAGAAGCACATTCCCGGATTCGGCAAGCAGGACGGCACTGCGCTGAACGTTTTCCCAATCCGCATCGTTTTGCGGCCCGCCGCGATACACGGACAACAAGATGTTGTTCGCAGCCGGATAGACCATGCTCACCATGAGGTCACTCATGCTATCGATCACTTCACCGGGACCTGCGGCCGGCGTCTGGCGGGCGCCGCCGCCCTGGCCGTTGCCCGTTCCAGCGGGAGCCAGCGATTGCAGATAAGCGTAAATATCTCCCAGCTGCGAGTCCGAGACATCTTGGGGGCTGAACGGAATCATTTTGCCCGAGGGATTGCGGACAAAATCGACGAATGCAGGAAGAGCGAGAGGCGGAGGAGCAATGCGCGGTCCGCCCGTTGGGTTCTCGGTAGGCGACATGCCTCGGGCGTCCGAGCCGTGGCAGCCCGAACAGCCTTTATCGGCGAACAGGGTCTTGCCGTTCTGCGCGTTGCCCGCACCACCGGTCTGTGCCAGAGCGACCGAGCGGCCGAAGGAGAGTAGCGCGACGACGACCACCGCCAAAAAACCGGCCGCGCCAAAGGCGAAAATTGAGCGCGAAGCGCCGTTGATACGCACCGACTTCGGCCGGTTGCCGGCTCGAAAATTCCCCGTAACACAAATTCTCATGGTGTCCCCTCTACAGTGGTTCCGTGCACACGTCGGGTGCGCTACGCGCTACCCAGTTCTAAGAAATGAGCGCCGCGATTTTACACCCAAGGACGCCAACCGCGTCAACCGCCAAATCGCCGCGCGAAACGCACAAGTGTATTGCAACGCTTCCGGCCCGTCGAGGGCGGCGGAACGCGTGTTTGCGCCGCGTGGGATGGCACGCATATACTAAGCCATGCCTCGCGAGCTGATCTGGCAGGTAGAGTCGGGACTTCTCGGCTGTTCGGAGTGCGGCTGGGTATTCAGGCCAGGGAAACCACCGCAGGACAAGCCGCCGGAGGAGATCGCGCGGGACTTCGTGCTGCAGCGCGACAAAGATTTTGCCGCTCACGTCTGCGCGGCGCACCCCAGGGGTAAGGCGGCGAAAGATAAGTCGGCTTAACCCAAACGGCACTGGCAGTTGGCCGTGTAAAGTGGCTTGCGCTCGCTTCACGAGGACGGCCGAAATTAAAGTGTGACAACGATGATTACGCCGGTCGAGGGTTAAGCCGCTCCGGCGCGCACTTCGGTGTTTCCCCGGCCGAACACGAACTACAATCCATGGGACGGAACGAATCGACGATGACCTCCCTCTGCGTCATGAAATTTGGCGGTACCTCGGTGGGAAACGCGGACTGTATCCGGCGTGTGGCCGCGATCGTTCAGTCGGCGACGGCGCAAGTGAGAGTCGTCGTTGTCGTCTCCGCGATGAGCGGCGTGACTAACCAGTTGATTGACGCCGCCCATCGCGCCGAGGCGGGCGAAAAGGATTTTTTGTCCGGAGTGATTGCTGACCTGCGGGGAAAACATGCTGTGGCACTGGAAGCCCTGGTGAGCGACCCACAAAATCGCGCCAGGATTGCCGGACTCATCGCAGAGGTACTGGACGAACTCGCCAGACTGTTGCAGGGCACGGCGCTGTTGTCCGAATTGACGCCGCGCGTGCTGGACGCCATTTCCGGGGGCGGCGAGCGCCTATCGGCTCCGCTGGTGGCCGGAGCGCTTTGCGAAGCCGGACTACGCAGCGTTGTGGTGCCGGCGACGGATGTGATCGTAACGGACGGCCATCACGGCCGGGCGGAGCCGTTGATGGCGGAAACCCACGAACATGCTGAAGCGCAACTGCGTCACCTGATCGATGACGGAGTCGTGCCCGTGGTCACCGGATTCATCGGCGCGACCGCGGAGGGCGTGCCGACCACGTTGGGACGCGGCGGCTCGGATTATTCGGCCACGATTCTAGGGGCGGCGCTCGGGGCGCAGGAGACCGTCATCTGGACGGATGTGGATGGAGTGAAAACCGCGGACCCCAGGCTGGTCCCGGAAGCACGCACAATTGCCCAAATCTCCTACCACGAAGCAGCCGAGTTGGCTTACTTCGGAGCCAAGGTGCTGCATCCGAACACGTTGAGACCGGTCAGCGCGGCCGGCGTGCCGGTTTGGATTCGCAACAGCTTTATGCCCGAAAAGCTGGGAACGCGCATCACCGCCAGAGGAATGTCCAACGGCGGCGGGGTCAAGGCGTTAACGGCTATCCGCGATGTCACGCTCATTACGGTTGGCGGGCCGGGAATCGTGGGTCTGACGGACGTGCTGGCTCGCTCCTTTGGCGCGATGGCAGCGATTCGAGCGAACGTGCTTTTAGTGTCGCAGTCCTCTTCGCAAAACGATATCTGCTTCGTGATCCCGTCTGCGGACGAAAAGCTCGCTGTCGAGGCGTTGCGTAGCGCATTTGCGCCGGAGATCGTGGAGCAGACGGTCGAGCACGTCTCGGCGCGCCCAGAGATCGCCATTGTCGCTGTCGTGGGCGAAAACATGCGGGGGATTCCCGGCGTCGCAGGCCGCACGTTTTCCGCGCTGGGCCGCGAGAGCGTGAACATCATCGCGATCGCCCAAGGCTCATCGGAATACAACATCTCGTTCGTCGTGGAGGCCGCGGCGATGCAGCGTGCGCTGGCGGTGCTTCACAAGGAATTCCGGCTGTACGAAGGCGTCCCTTCCTCGGAGGACGTGTCACCGGTGGCAAACAGCAACGCCTGAGAACGGCGCGACCGGGCTTTGTCCGTCTGGGTTCAATCGCTCAACGCCGTGAAGAAACAAACCTCAGCAGGGGTGTTTGCGCGCGTCACAGATACACGAGCTGGGCAAAGCTCCGCCGTTGAGCTGCGGTCTTATTTGTTGTGCTTGGCAAAGTAGAACAGCAAGCCGAAGATCACCACCGGAATCATCGCCATCATCACGTAAAACAAGACTTGCCGGACCCACGGCGAGCGCCGCTGCTTCCAGTCTCGCAGTTCCGGCCGCTCCGCGACTCCGACCTCCTCCTGATGCTGAAGGTCTCTGGCGAATTCCTTGGCGCTGGAGTAGCGGTTTGCCGGATTGCGCTCCAGTGCGCGATAAATAATTTCCTGCAGCTGCGGAGAAATTTCCGGGTTGAGTTCACGCGGCGGGACGGGATTGTTCAGCAGCCGGTCGTTCATAATGGCGAAGGGATTAGGTCCGTGAAAGGGGACGTCTCCGGTCAACATTTCGTACAGCATGACGCCCATGGCGTAGATGTCGCTGCGGGCGTCGCCGCGCTTGGACTTGACCTGCTCCGGCGAGATGTAATCGGGCGTGCCCATGGCCTGCGTGAGCTTGGCGAAGGTCAGGCGCCGCGTGCCAGAAGCGCCGGCGATGCCGAAATCGATCAGCTTGATGTGATCCTCGGGGTCGACCATGATGTTTTCCGGCTTCAGATCACGGTGTACGACTCCGTGGCTGTGAATGTACTCAAGGGCATCGAGGGTGCTGAGAGTAAGCCGCACGGCCCGTTCGACGGGCAGCTTCTTTTGTTCGATGAGAATTTGACGCAGCAGCCGGCCGTCCACCCATTCGAGGACCATATAGATGCGGTGTTTGTCCTCGTCGCCATAGACCTTCATGACGGAGGGATGGTCGAGTTTTTTGCCAATCTCCTCTTCGCGTCGAAAACGATCGAACAGGAGCGGGTCGGCTTCCGCTTCGGGGTGCGGGATCTTCAGGGCGACCGGAATGCCGGAGCGCGTGTCCTTGGCTCGGTAGATGGAGGCCATGCCACTGCGAGCCACCAGCCGTTCGATTTCGTAATTGTCGAGCTTGTCGCCGGGATGGAGAGTCATCGGAAGCGCGGGTCAGCGGCACAGGGCCGGGGCCGAACCGTGGTTTGCAAAATCAGCAGGGCCGCCGCCCCCGATACGTGGCCGCGCGTTGGACGACGCGAGCACGAGCCACGTGAGCGCAGACATTATGGCTACTCAAAAGGTCATTGGCAAGCGGCGCTGGTGATCGTTTGGCAAAACTAGTGCGCCACGGGATGGCTCTGATCGAGATCCAAATTAAGCTCGAGTACATTCACGCGTGGCTCGCCCAGAAAGCCGAGTTGCCGGCCATCCGTATGCGCTGCGATCAGTTGCCGAACATCCGCCTCGGTCATCTTGCGCTCGCGCGCGATGCGAGGCACTTGAAAGTCGGCCGCGGCGGGAGAGATGTCTGGATCGAGGCCAGAGCCTGAAGTCGTCGCCAGGTCCACCGGAATGGGGGTCGAAGGATTCTCCGGCTGGAGAGTCTTTACGGAGCCGTTGACGCGGTCGATCAGCATCTTGTTGGTGGGGCCAAGGTTCGATCCGCCGCTGGAGGTCGGGTCATAGCCATTGCCAGTCCCTGCCGCGGATGGGCGAGAATGAAAATAGCCGGGGCCAGTAAAGGCTTGTCCGATGATGCTCGATCCGACGATCTTGCCGTTCTTCTGAATGAGCTGGCCATTGGCTTTGCTGGGGAACAGCAACTGCGCCAAGCCCGTCACCACCAGGGGATAGATCAGGCCGAACATCACCGTCGTGACCAGCGTGAATAAAACAGCAACGAGAAGATTCTTCTTCATCGGTATCCCCTTACGCCAGATGCAAAATCGTCAACAGCATGTCCAGGAGTTTGATTCCCAAGAACGGAGCGATAACGCCGCCAACTCCGTAGATGAGCAAATTGCGGCGCAGCAGAGCGGCAGCGCCCAGTGGACGATAGCGCACTCCGCGCAGGGCCAGCGGAATCAACGCAATGATGATCAGCGCATTGAACACCACCGCCGACAGGATCGCGGATTCGGGCGTGCGCAGGTGCATGACGTTCAGCACGTTCAATTGCGGGAAGGCTCCCGCAAACATCGCCGGGATGATGGCGAAGTACTTGGCCACGTCATTGGCTACCGAGAAGGTCGTCAGCGCGCCACGCGTGATCAGCAACTGCTTGCCGATCTCAACGACCTCGATGAGCTTGGTTGGATTGGAGTCGAGGTCCACCATGTTTCCGGCTTCCTTGGCCGCCTGCGTGCCCGTGTTCATGGCTACGCCCACATCCGCTTGCGCCAGCGCGGGAGCGTCGTTGGTGCCATCTCCGGTCATGGCCACGAGCTTGCCCTTCATCTGCTCGGCCTTGATCAGCGCCATCTTGTCTTCCGGCTTGGCCTCGGCGAGGAAGCCGTCCACGCCGGCCGCCCTGGCAATGGCCGCGGCGGTCAAAGGGTTATCGCCGGTGATCATCACGGTGCGAATGCCCATGGCGCGGAGTTGATCAAAACGCTCGCGCATACCGCCCTTGACAATGTCCTCGAGCTGAATCGCGCCCAGCACGGTGCGATTCCTGGCCACGAGCAGGGGCGTGCCTCCGGCGCTGGAGATTTCCTCGACCACGGTCTGCGTCTCGGGCGGGACGCGATTGCCGCGCTCTGCGACATATTTGGCGATCGCTTCGCTGGCGCCCTTGCGGACTTCGGTCCCGTCCAGATTTACACCTGACATCCTGGTCTGCGCGGTGAAGGGAACGAACTCGGGGTTTTGCTGCGCCAACTCCCGTCCGCGCAGGCCGTACTTCTGCTTGGTCAGCACGACGATGGAGCGACCCTCAGGCGTCTCATCGGCGATCGAAGCCAGTTGCGCGGCGTCAGCCAGATCCTCCTCAGTCACGCCAGGGGACGGGTAGAGGTTGGTCGCCTGACGATTGCCTAACGTGATCGTCCCTGTTTTATCGAGTAACAAAACGTCCACATCGCCCGACGCTTCGACTGCGCGGCCAGACATGGCGATCACATTGCGCTGGATCATCCGGTCCATCCCGGCGATGCCGATGGCCGACAACAAGCCGCCGATGGTCGTGGGAATCAGGCAGACGAGCAAGGAAACCAACACGAAGATATTCTGAGGCGCGCCCGAATAAACCGCATACGGCTGCAACGTCACTACGGCCAAGAGGAAAATGATCGTCAGGCCTGCCAGCAGAATGTTCAAGGCGATTTCGTTCGGCGTCTTTTGCCGCGAAGCGCCTTCGACCAGACGAATCATGCGGTCGAGAAAAGTCTCGCCGGGATTCGATGTGATGCGCACCTTGATTTCATCCGAGAGGACTCGCGTGCCGCCGGTGACGGCCGAGCGGTCGCCACCCGCTTCACGAATGACGGGCGCGGACTCGCCGGTGATCGCCGATTCGTCCACCGAGGCCACGCCTTCAACCACTTCGCCATCGCCAGGAATGAATTCTCCGGCGACCACGAACACAATGTCGTCGGAGCGCAGAGCAGAACTCGCGACACTTTCCGACGTCCCATTCGGCTTGAGGCGGCGCGCCATGGTTTCGCTGCGCGCTTTACGCAGCGTGTCCGCCTGAGCCTTGCCACGCCCTTCGGCCATGGCTTCGGCGAAGTTGGCGAACACCACCGTGAACCACAGCCACAGCGTAATCTGCAAGCCCCAGCCAAAGTTGCCAACGTGCTGTAGAGAGTCGCGCAGCAGTTGAATCGTGGTCAGCAGGGCGCCGACTTCGACTACAAACATTACCGGATTCTTAAGCTGAACCCGAGGGTCGAGCTTGCGAAACGAGTCGACTATGGCTCGCCGCAAGATCTTGGGATCGGCAAGGGATAAGGCCTTCGCTTGTGCATGTTCGGTCATGAGATCCTCAGAACACCTTGCCGGAGAGCATGAGCAAATGCTCTAGTATCGGCCCCAGGCTTAGCGCCGGGAAAAACGTGAGCGCGCTCACAATCAGGATCGTGGAAACCAGCAGGGCGGCGAAGAGCGAACCCGTCACCGGGAACGTACCGACCGATGGGGGGGAGATTTTTTTCTTCGCGAGGTTTCCGGCGATGGCGATGATCGGGATGTGCATGAAGAACCGGCCTAGCAGCTGAGCAATTCCAGTGCTGGTGTTGTACCAGACCGTATTGGCGTTCAAACCCGCAAACGCTGAGCCGTTATTGCCTACCGAGGAGACGTAGGCATACAGAATCTGCGAAAGTCCGTGCGGTCCAGGGTTGGAGATGCTCGAAGTCCCAAAGGGTTGGACCACGGAAAATGCGGAGAAGCCCAGAATGGCAAACGTCATCACCAGAATCGAAAGCATGGCCATCTGAACATCGTAGGACTCGATCTTTTTCCCTAGGTACTCGGGCGTGCGCCCCACCATCAGGCCCGCGATGAACACCGCCAGAATGACAAAGACGACAACACCGTAAAGTCCCGCCCCGACGCCGCCGAAGACGACTTCTCCGAGCATGATATTGATCAGCGGGATCATGCCGCCAAGCGGCGTGAAGGAATCATGCATGCCGTTTACCGCGCCGCAACTGGCGTCTGTCGTCGCGGTCGCAAAGAGGGCGGTGTTGGCGATGCCAAATCGAACTTCTTTGCCTTCCATATTGCCGCCGGATTGCAACGCGCTAGCGTGCTGGTCGAGTCCAGCTAGCAGCGGATTTCCACTGGCTTCAGCCCAGTAGACGGTCGTCACGCCCACCAGAAACAGTATCGCCATCGCTCCCCACACGGCCCAGCCATGACGCTGCGAGCCGGTCATCCGGCCCAGCGTATAGGTAAGTCCTGCGGAAATGGCGAAGATTGAGAGCACTTGAAGGAAATTTGATAGCGGAGTGGGATTCTCAAACGGATGAGCGCTGTTGGCGTTGAAAAACCCGCCGCCGTTGGTGCCCAACATTTTGATGGCTTCCTGCGATGCTGTGGGGCCTTGCGCGATTACCTGTTCGGTGACCACTTGGGTAGAGGTCTTACCGTCCGCCCCGGTCAGTTGCACGGTCTGCGGCTCCGTCAGCTCCGCGGTCGTGTACGGCTTCAGATTCTGGATCACCCCTTGAGAAACCAAAACCAAAGCGAAGACCAGACATAGAGGCGTCAGCACCCACAGCAGGCAACGCGTCATGTCCACCCAGAAATTGCCGAGCTTATCGGTTTCCTTCCGCGAGATGCCGCGAATTACCACGATCGCTAGCACGATGCCCGTGGCCGCTGAACCGAAGTTGTGATACGCCAAGCCGGCCATCTGCGTGAAATAGCTCATCGTGGATTCGCCACTATAAGCTTGCCAGTTGGTGTTCGTGGTGAACGATGCGGCCGTGCCCCAGGCCAGCACGGGCGGAACGTTGGCGAACTTTTGCGGGTTGAAAGGCAGCCAGAGCTGCACCCTCTCTATCAGGTACAACAAAGCCATGGCCGCGCCGCTGTAGAGCAACATGGCGATGGTATATTCAGTCCAGCGCATCTCATACGTCTCGTCCACGCCCGTGAGGCGATAGACAATCCTTTCCACCGGCCTTAGCACCGGATCCAGAAAGGTCTTCTCGCGGTTGAAAACCCGGGCCATAAAAACGCCGAGAGGCTTGGTGACCGCGAGGATCACCAACAGAAAAAGGAAAATTTGGAACCAGCCATTCGCTGTCATGGTTAGAACTTCTCCGGTCTGAGCAGTGCGTAGAACAGGTAAACGGTCAGCCCCGCGCAAATGATCAGAAGAATTGCGTTGTCTGCGGTCATCGGATTGCCCCTATTTCTTCACGCGCAAGCGGTCGCACACCTGAACATACAACACTGCTAGCAAAACGAAGGCGACCGTAGCCGCAACAAAAATAAGATCAAGCATGGTCGTTTCCCTTCCCTAAGCTTCGAGGAGCCGCGCACCGATCCCTAGTCTTTGCTGGCACGTGGCTCACGCGAGTGATTTTGATCACTCTTCTAAGTTCTAGCCGTCTTCTCGCCAGTCGCACATGAAACTTGGGATCACGATGTTGGGCGCGGTCGCCGCGGCCTTCAATTCCTGCGCGAATTGCATGAGGATCTGGAGAAGAAAGCATTCTGCCACGGTGCACGTTAGCATGAATGCGACTGTCGCCAAAGCGCGTTCCACTTGCGGCCTCCCCAATCACACCCACACAGTAGAGTCGACACGGTAAAAAAAGCGTAAGCGAAAGATAAGGATTTTATTAAGTCGCGGAATGCCCGCCTGCACCACTCAAGCAGCAGGTTGGAAACAACAACCAGGTTAGGGGAAGGTTATTGAGGTCACCGAAGTTTGTAGGGCCGGCCGCGGTACATGCCCACGCGTTCAACACCAAGAAGGCGAATGAGCTGCAGGCTGATGTTATCCCCGCCATCCTTTTCGTTGGCGAGAGCCACGAGGTTGCGGGCGGCCGAATGCAAGTCCTCGCCGTGACCAACCAACTCAACCATCTCCGACGACGTCACGGAGCCATGCAATCCGTCGCAACAAAGCAAAAGAACGTCCCCGGCAAACACCTGGTGGTCGTTGATCTCGACGCCGACAAACAGCCCGCCGCCGAGAGAACGGCTGAGCACATGTCGGCTATCCGCCTCGGCCGCCTCCTGAGAGGTGAGTAATCCGAGCCGTTCGTGCTCGCTGGCCACGGTGTGGTCGCGCGTGAGGCGAATGGCTTCGCCACGCCGGATCAAATAACAACGCGAATCACCCACGTGCGCCACCACCGCGCGATCATGGCGCAGCGCGCAGGCCACCAGCGTGGTCGCCATTCCAGCGCCGGCCGTGCCGGAAGCTACCGCGACCTCAAAAACGTGGGCGTTCGCGGTTTGCACCAAACGCTGGAGCAGTCCGCTGAGAGGCTCACCCTTGGTTGCGTCGCGGAAACCCTGGAGTAAGGACTCCACGGCTGCGCGCGAGGCTACCTCACCCTGCTGCGCGCCGCCTACTCCGTCCGCTAACGCAAACAGATATCCATGCGAGCGCGCCTCGTCGGGTGTGGCGGGGAGTACGTGACCGAGATAATCCTCGTTATGCGGCCGCACCCTGCCGTTATCCGAAATTTGTGAAAATTCTACCTCGAGCATAGACGTCTGAACCGGGGTGCGCGCAACAGCAACGGCTGCTCCTGCGCTGCCGGCTGCGCTGCCGAAGGAGGCGGTACGCTGTCCTCTATAAGTCCCAAACATTATACATACCCCTCTAAAAAAGGCCCGGGCGGGCTTGCGCCCGCCCAGACCACATGATCAACTGCCGTGTGTTTCGATCATCAGACTCCAGGACGGGCGGTCACCATCGTCGTCCGACCTGTTGCCTTGCTGGACTTCGCGAAGTAAATGGCCCCATATACCGCCCAAATCGCAGCGATACCCAGAGCACCGAATGGCTCCATCTTTGTACCGTAGCCCATGAATGGCCCGACAATGTAGAAGGCCATGCAAACAAAGTTTGCCAGCACTCCGAAAACTGGAATCAGCATGTGCTTCAGAAAGCTGAAATTCGGGTGCCCCTGGAAAGCCACCATGCAAATGATGCAGCTCAGCATGTACAGCACGAACGTGCCGAAGTTTGAAGCCAGCACGATCATGGTTAAGGTGTTGGGGAAAGCCGCCATGTGGTCATGCGTGGTGGCGAACCAGACACTGGAGAAAAGCCCATGCGGCAGGGTCGCGATCGAAGCGTCGGCGATTGCAGAAGAATCGCCGAACACCATCAAAAGCGCGATGCAGCCAATGATCGCCGAGATGACGGCCAGAGTCCAGATGGCGCGGTGGGGGCTGAGGTTCTTGTCGTGCAGCATCCCGAAATGTTCCGGGACTTCCTGATCTCGGCCCATGGCATAGGTAACGCGGGCGCCCGTGTTGATGCACGAGAGCGTGGTGCCGATCAGAGCCAGGAAAACTGTAATGGCTTCGATCAACATGAACGTTCGACCGTGGCCGGGGCCCAGAAGGGCATCGCCGACGACGACCATCATGTCGCCGATGGGCGCCGCCGAGCCGAGCGCGCTCTGCATGGTGTAGCCGCTATTTAAGAAGTAGTTCGCGGCAAAATACTCGAACAGGTAGCAGAAGCAGCCCTGCACAAGCAACGACACGATGACCGCGATCGGTATGTCTCGCTTGGCGTTGATGGCCTCACCGCCCATCGACGTGACAGACTCAAATCCTACGAGGATCAGGATGGCCACTGTGGCTTGTACGAACATCCAGCCGAAGTTGTGCACCCCAACCACGGAGGCCGCATTTTTGTGGGTCAGGAAATTACCCATCGCGTCCTTGTCCGGATAATCGATTGTGAAAGGCACGGGCTTGCCGGCCCCATCGAGCATCGGCTGCGGCACCATATTGGCGTCCCGCACGATCGTAGCCGTGGTTTGCCCGTTGGCAGTCGTTTGCGTGGTCGCGAATTGGTACGTGTAGGCCTCGCCCGAAACCGGGTCAAACTGGTAGGCCACGCTTCCCGGCGGATGGTTGATGCGGTAGCCGATAGCCATGACCGAAAAGACCAGTAACGCGCTGATCTGGATTACGTTGATGGCGATGTTGACGGCCGTCGAGCCGGTGACGCCGCGGTGCGCGATGTAGGCCACGCCGAAGGTAAAGACCACCGCGACGATCATCATGAACAGGGTGCCAGGATTGGATGCGCTCATGGCATTGGGCCACAGCGTCCCAAAGACGTAACCGCAGAAGATTCCCGTTACCGCCACCATAACCCCGGGGTAGATCCAGTAATACAAGTGCGAAGCCCAACCCACGATGAACTTGGAGAGCCGCGCATAGCGCCAATGCTTGTCGTGGTTTAGGAAGGACTGCTCGGCGAAGTAATAAGAGCTGCCGGTTCCGGGGTAGAGCTTGGCCAGCTCCGCGTAACAAACCGCGGTAGCCAGACAAAGTGCGGTCGCAAACAGAATTCCGATCCACATCGACGGTGCCGTCGAGCCTTCCCCAGCCTGACTGAAAAACGTGAGCCATAAAAAGGCCCCTGGGGCGATCAGCGCCATAGCGTTCATGGTTAAACCGGTGAGACCCAACGTGGCCTTCATCTCGCCGGTAGGTTTATCGGCCATCTAGGATTGCCTCCGTTCTGGAAGAGATTGCTTCCTGCTTGGGAAGCGCCAGAGGCGCAAAGATACGGGGGTATAAATCACAAGTAAAACGCAACGTTTCGATGGGATGTATCGACCTTTTAGATAGCGTTTGGGACACATTGGAGAAACAGCAGGCGGGCACCTGAATCCGTCGATTCGGGGGCCCGGTGAAACGAGAATGGGGCGCCGGGCGTTTTTAATGGAGCGCCTGTACGCCAGTGAAAACAATTAAGTTAGCTATGCAGTCAGCTGTAAAATCATGCTGGGGTGGAACCGGGCCGCCAAAGAGAATATTTGTCAACTTTCATTCACTAGCCTAATTACTATGGAGTACATAAAGCCCCCGCCCCCTCTGGCGGGCGTCCGGCGAGCCACGACGTTCCCGAAGAGCGGGGTGCTCGCGGTGGCACAGAGGCCATCACCACTCCTAAATGTTTCGCAAACGCCGCACCAAGAGAGCCGGTGACGTTAAGTTATATGGTATAAAACCAAGGTTTCCGTTTGCCGCGATACAAGGGGCGTGCATGAAGCTTGTGGGCTTTTTCTTATTACTTGCTGGATGGGCGATTGTTCTGGCGGCTCTGGGTGTGATCGGGAGCGGCGTGCCGCTGACCGCGTTCGTTCTCTCCGGCACCGGCGTCGAGATCCTGGGACTGGCATTGGTGATCCGTTCTCACCTGGTTCGGCGTCATGAGGATGGAGCGTAACGCTCATGCCGGCCCCCGCGCTTCCCGAGACTACTTCGATATTGTGTGTTTTCCTGATTCTACTGGTTCCCCTCGCCGTTGCCGGGCTCGCCCTGATCAACACGGGCCTCGGACGTTCGCACGGCGCCGCCCACATGATGCTGGCTTCCCTGTGCGTTTTTGCGGTGGCTGGCGGTGTTTACTTCCTATGCGGATTTGCATGGCAAGGTTACATCGGCATGCCAGCGCACAGCGTGGCCGTGTCGGGAAAGCCGTGGAACTGGATCGGAGCCCAGCCATTCTTGCTGCTCCACCTGGAGCTGAACGGATCGGCCAGTTCGTTAGCAGTAATGCTACAGATATTCAGCGTAGCTCTCGCGGCGCTCATTCCGTTGGGAGCGGGCATCGATCGCTGGCGCCTGGCCGCCATTTGCTCCTCGACGGCTCTGCTGGCCGGCTGGACGTATCCTGTGTTCGCGCATTGGGTGTGGGGAGGCGGTTGGCTGGCGCAACTAGGAGTCAATTACGGGTTGGGGCACGGCTTTGTGGACGCGGGCGGCGCCAGTTCGATTCAGGTGCTGGGCGGCCTGACGGCGCTAGCAATCGCCTGGATCTTGGGCCCGCGACGCGGCAAATATTCGACCGAGGGCATGCCGAACGCCATTCCCGGCCATAACGCCGTCCTGGTCATGCTCGGCTGTCTACTCGTGCTGATGGGTTGGCTGGGACTCAATTCAGCCGGCGCCATCCTGTTTACCGGCAGCCAGCCCGGGCAAACGGTGCTGATCGCCATCAATACGACGCTGGCCGCGGCTTCGGCCGGAATGGCAGCGGCACTGATTACGCGCCTACAATTCGGGCGGCCGGATGTCTCACTGACTGCCAACGGCTGGGTGAGCGGGCTGGTCGCCAGTAGCGCGGCTTGCGCATTTATCGCACCGGTAGAGGCCGTGCTGATCGGAATTGTGGGAGGGGCGCTCACTACGCTGTCGGTCGAATGGTTCGAATTAAGGTTGGGCGTAGACGATCCCGGCGGAGCTATCTCTGTACATGCGGTGAGCGGCCTTTGGGGACTGCTGGCGGTGGGCCTCTTTGCCGACCTGCCCACGCGCGTACTGAACGTCGCGGGAGCCCCCGCCGAGCGAGGGAACGCGGGCCAATGGCTGGCGCAGGTCGTGGGAATCGCGACATTGCTCGGCTTCGTGTTTCCTCTGACGTATGGCCTGAATCTGGCGCTGAATCTGGTATGTCCGCACCGCGTGGTTGCAGAAGGCGAAAGACAAGGGCTGGACCTCTACGAACTGGGCGCGGGAGCCTATCCGGAATTCGTCACCCATACGGAAGAATTCACGCAGCGCTGAAGAGCAGAACCTCTCCACATCTCGGCAAACACTACTTTGTCTCGCTGCCATTCCCGGGGGATTCTCGCAAAAAAAAAGGAGCCGCGACTCTGGGGGTTTCTAGGGTCGCGGCTCCCTCCGGCAATATGTGCTTGCTCCTCCTTTCTTTCTATATTTGTTCCTTTCGCGTTTACGCGATTACCATTTCTACCGCTTGGGGCCGAAGAAGCCGATGAAAGCGACGGTGACTGTGTTTTGGTCCTTGGAGTTCTGCAGGCCGAAACCCGCTGGGCAAGCCGCGGGCGTGTCTGCGGTACAAACGAACGGGAAGCCGGAGCCGCCGCCACGCTCGAAGAACGGCTGGTTCGACCAGTCGTAGCGATATTCAGCCCGCCACAGTAGGCCTTCGAGTATCTTGTACTCGCCAGTAACCGTAATTTCCTTGACGGTTTGACGGATGGGCACAGTGCCGTCAGTAAAGTCGGTGTCAGCTCCAGACGCCCCAAACATCGCAAAACCCTCGGGGTCGTTAAATACTTCAAACCTCGGCGTGAACGACCACTTAGACGTGGGCTGGAAGTGGAGCGCGGCGGCTATCCCCGACCATCTCGCCAGGGAGCCGTCTGGGAACGCCGTGGGGTCCTCCCCGAGGGAGTACGAGGAGGATATGCCGTAGTTTCTGTTTTGGCCGTAGTCGTAGTTGACGTATGCCGAGAACTTGCTCGACGGCGTCAGGGTGAGCACCGTGTCGAAGAGTTGCCGCCATCCCCTGGTGTCGCCGACTCCCGGGTCATACACCTCATTGTCCTCACCACCGTACCAGTTCTCCGCCAACGACCACTTCGCATAGGTGACGGCGACATTGGCGCCCAGCGTTGCCCGGCTGTTTATCGCAAAGTCATTGTTCCAGCCATTCACCAGCTGAAAGCCGCCCGTTACGTGCTTGCCCATTGGCCACGAGGTCCGCACGCCGAAGTGGAAATACGGAATCGCCCAAGAAAAAAGGAGCGAACGCGAATAATTCCAGTTGCTGTAGGATTCGATGACTTCGGCGCCCGCACTGGTGACGAATTTGCCGAAGTCGATTTCGAAGCCCTTGGCCCTCATGGGCTTGAAACTCACGTAGGCCTGTTCTACGTTCCGGTCAAAAACGCTGTCCTCTCCGGAAACATTGCTGATTAGTTGTGCTGTATTGCCATACATCAGATCGAGTTCAAAGCCGACTGGATCGGCCGTATGGGACAGCGCGATCTTTGCCATGTTGAGACTGAAGGTGTTCGTCGGTGAGTCGAAGTTATAGAGTTCGTTGACCTTATTTGCCGGGTGTTCGGTGTTCCAGCTGTAGTAGCCGTCGATCGTGCCCGAAAAGTCGATCGGACCGATCGACCAAGTCGGAGCGGCAGCCGGCGCAGCCGCGGCCGGTGCACTCCCCGGAGCCGGCGCTTGATCCTGCGGCGGAGCAGGTGTGGCCGCGGCAGCCAGCGTTGTCTGGTCCGCTGGCGCGGGACTCGTCTGCTGTGCCGACACAGGCAAAGCAGCCGACAAACCAACCAGGCTCAAGCCCAGAAGGAAACACGTAGAACGTACATTCAACAATGTAAGTCTCCTTTCAATTAGGTCGTTCCGATGATTCTTTTATTGGTATTTCATTTGGCAGGGCCAGTCCCTCGGCTCTACCAACAGTTGCGACCCCGAAGCCGCGTGCGAAGAAACTACACGCGCTGTTTACAGAAGACCAACGCAACATTTCGATGGGACCGATATAAAATTTTCATTAACACTTAATAAGGGTTATATAAGAGCCGGGTAGTGCTGGCCTCGGAACAACCATCAGGGCAAAACCCCGGACTGGGCCTCGACGGGTCCCTCGCGCCGTGGAATAATGCAACCAAGCTGGGTGCTTTCGGGGCGGCAAGATTCGCAGCGAATTGGGGGAGCGCATGAAGAAGATCGTGGCGGTCCTGCAGCCGTCCAAATTCGACGCGGCAAAAGACGCGCTCATCGAGATCGGCGTGTACGGCATGACCGCTTCGGAGGCCCGCGGTTACGGACGGCAAAAAGGACACAAGGAAGTTTTCCGCGGCCGGGAATATTCCGTCGACCTGCTCCCCAAAATCAAACTTGAGGTAGTCGTCCCCGATTCTCGCGTGGAAGAGGTCGTCAGCGCGCTGGCGTCGGCTGCACGCACCGGCCGCATCGGCGACGGAAAGATCTTCATCTTCGACATCGAAGAAGCCATCCGCATCCGCAACGAAGAGCGGGGCGAGGCCGCGCTCTGAGAGCGATCGGAACCGCAGAACCCGGTAAAACTGTGCAACCCCTTGAAACCGAGCCTGGCGACACGACGGGGAGCGCCGCTTCGCCAGCCGCGGGAATCGCCATCCGGGCCGTTGGACTCACGCGCCGCTATCAGATGGGCGGCGCCACGATTCGCGCCGTCGATGGAATCTCGATCGAGATTCGGGAGGGCGAGTTCGTGGCCTTGTTGGGCGCGTCCGGCTCCGGCAAATCCACTCTGCTGAATTTGTTTGCAGGGCTCGACCGCGCGAGTTCGGGTGCTGTCTTTGTTCTCGGACGAGAATTGGGCGCGATGAATTCCATGGAGCTTTCGCGCCATCGCAACCACACGATTGGCATGGTCTTCCAATCGTTCAACCTGCTCTCGCGTATGACGGTGATGGAAAACGTCGAGCTGCCGCTGCGGCTGGGAGAAGTTCCGCGGCCAGAGCGCGCTTCTCGGGTGAACGAGGCGCTCAAGCGCGTGGGGCTCACGGCGCGCGCCGGTCACCGCCCCGGCGAGCTTTCCGGCGGCGAGCAGCAACGCGTGGCCATCGCGCGGGCGCTGGTGAATCGTCCCCGCGTCCTGCTCGCAGATGAGCCAACCGGCAATCTCGACAGCCGCACCGGAGAGGAAATTATGGGCTTGATGACAGAGATTAACCGGCCCGCTGACGGCGCGGCAGCCACCACGGTCGTTATGGTGACGCACGAGCGTTCGCTGGCCGAGCGTTACGCACAACGTATGGTGACGATTGCGGACGGGCGTGTGGCGAGCGACGAAGCGCGGTAGAGTCAGAGTGAGAACACAACGATGAAAGCCGGAGACCTGAGCGAACTGGCAGCCCGGAACTTGCGCGAGGCACTCTTGCGCAATTCGCTTACGACCGCGGGAATTGCGATTGGCGTGGCGTCGCTGGTGGCCATGCTGTCTCTGGGCGTCGGACTGCAGGACCTCGTGGGCCGGCGGCTCGAGCGCACCGGCCTATTTGACAGTGTGCTAGTGCGGCCGCAGGGTGGATTTGGAGGGCCGGGGCCGGCAAACAATCGCGGCCAGCGGAATGGGCAGGGCCAGCGCAATGATGGAGACATCGCGGATGATTCGGCGCCCCCCCCTCCCGTCCAACCCCTCGACGAAGCAGTGCGCCAGCGGCTCGCTAAGATTCCGAACGTGATCGAGGTCTACCCTGAGTTTCGCTTTGCCGCGGACGCCCGGCTCGGCGCCGCGGGGCATCTCGCGCAGGTTGCCAGCTTGCCGACCTCAGCATCCTCGAGTGATGCCTTCGAGGATATGCAAGGACACTTCTTTTCCGCGCCGGATGCGCGCGAAGTTATTTTGTTTATCGACCTGGCGCGCGAGCTGGCAGACACGCAGCATTTGCAGCCTGCGGACTTGCTGGGCAAGGAGATTGTGCTGCGTTATCCGGGGCGGCAGCCGCTGCCTGCGCAGAACGCGGGGGGAGAGCCTAGCCCCGACGAAGCAGCGCTCGGATTCTCCATTGTTTCGTCGCAGGCTCCAGTGCGGGTGGTTGGGATCGTCACCACGGACGCGCTGTTCTCCGGCCCTGGCGGTTTTGGTCGCGCCGGAGCATACATACCGCTGGCCGTCGCGCAAGGGCTCGGGGTCGTTCAGGGCAACGACATGACGGAGATTATTCGCGACTCGGCGGCCAGCGGGAATGATCACTACGCGAATCTAACGGTGCGCGTTTCGCGGCCAACAGACGTTCCTATGGTCGAGCAGGCCATCCAGCAGATGGGCTTCGCCGTATTCTCGCTCCTCGACCTGACGCGCAATCTGCAGCGCGTTTTCGCGATTCTCGATCTGCTGCTGGGGATTTTCGGCAGCTTGGCGCTGGCTGTGGCGTCGCTCGGTATCGTCAACACGCTGGTAATGTCGATCCTGGAGAGACGCCGCGAGATTGGCGTTCTGAAGGCGCTGGGCGCGTCCGATGGTGACGTGCGGAAACTCTTTTTCGCCGAGGCGGGCGTGATGGGCTTGGCCGGCGGCGTCGGCGGAGTAGCGATTGGCTGGTCCATCGGGCGGATCATTCAATTTGTCACCGAAATCTATTTGCGGCGGCAGTCCATTCCCGCCGAGAACATATGGACGGTCCCGTGGTGGCTGGTAGCGGGAGCGATCGGATTTTCAGTACTGGTGAGTCTTGCGGCAGGCATGTATCCGGCATCCCGCGCGGCGCGCCTGGATCCGGTCGAGGCGCTGCGATACGATTAGCGCGTTCCGCCTCCGTAAAAAGCGACGGGGCGCTTCGCTGAGGGAACGAAGCGCCCCGCCAGGGATTGCCCGCCTCCGCAGTTAGCGAGCAAACTGGTGTTACGCGGCGTTTTCGTCGCCGCGCAAAAATTCATAGCGCTCGATTTCCGCCACGATTCCCGAGCGCCCTTCCTCTTCCTCCTGGCTGCGCTGCACGCGCCCGAGACAGCGCACGCGCACAGGCCCGGCCAGGGTGATTTCGTGGGGCAGCGTTAGGACAATTTCGACGGGTGACCCGTTCTTAACGTCCTTGGGCAGGAAAAAGTAGACGCCGCGCGAGCTGACGTCCTTCGATTCGGTGCGCGCCTCGCCGATGGCCGATCCGCTGGTCCAACGCACGGTCATCGGTAATTTGATTTGAAATCGCTGCGCGCTGCGGCGTTCTGGGTAAGCCAAGTGTGGCCTCCAAACAATCCAGGATATTCGCTCTCTGTTACTCACTCAACATACGGCGGAAGCACAAAACGCTCAATAGAGCACTGGGCCCATTCGGCGAGAGGATACCCTAGTACGCTTGTACTAGGCCAAGGGGGACGCTTGCCGGCGTGGGTGCAGAGTTACCTGGTGAATGCTAGCCGCCTGACCCTACATTCGCTGCGGAAGCACGCCGGTAGGCCGCAAGGATATCCTCAAGCGAAAGGATGCCGATCAAGTGTCGTGAGTCCGCGCGATGCACAACGGGAAGAAACGGCACGTCGCGCAGAAGCCGCAGTGGCACGTCCAGTGGTTGATCCGGGTGCAAACGAGGGAGTCTTGCTGGCGGAAGTACCTCGCGCAGCGGCAGCGCACCCTGGCCGGATTTCAGGGCGTTCTGCAAGGCCGCCTTACGCACCAGGGCCCATCGGCCGTTGTCGTGGGAGACCAGCAGCGGGTCCTCGGTCATATCTCCGATCCGAGACACGGCGTCTGCGACCGTGTCGGAAGCCTTGAGAATCAGCCCGACGGGCTGGCGCATGGCGTTTTCGACGCGCAGCACAACCTGTTCCCGAGTCTCTTCCAGGGATGGCAGTTCGAGCCCGTCTTGGCGCGTCAACACGTCGAAGACCGGGGTCGCCTGGAACCGCCGGCAGATGAGGTAGGCGATGGTATTCGAAATCATGACCGGGAGGATGATCGAGTAATTTCCGCTGATCTCCAGCACCATAAAGACCGAAGTCATGGGCGCGCGGAGAAATCCGGCGAAAAGCGTCCCCATGCCGACAAGCGCGTAGGAACCCAGCGGCCCGGTAAGGCCTGGAAAAAACCTGTGCTCCACAGCGCCCACCGCCGCGCCCACCATCGCGCCGATAAACAGCGTCGGCGCAAACATTCCGCCCGGCACGCCACTCGATATCGACAGGCTGGTGGCCAAGACCTTCAGCAGCGCCAACGCCACGAGCACTTGCCAAACGAACTGGCCGTGCATGGCCTGGTCCATGTATTCGTAGCCCGCGCCCATCACCTGCGGAAACTTCAACCCGATGATTCCGATGATGAGTCCGGCGAGCGCGGGCTGCACATAGTAAGTCCACCGCGGCCAGGTCCGCAGCCACGGCCGCATCCACGCGAGAAGCTTCACAAATGCCAGCGACGTCAGCCCTCCCACCACGCCCAGCACGGCGTAGCCCACCAGTTCAAGGGAATGCACCATGCTATACGGAGGGATCTGGAACAGCGGTTCAGCGCCGAGAAAAAATCGGGAAACGACCACGCTGGAAACGGCCGCGAGGACAATCGCCCCCAGAACTCCTCCGCTCCAGGTGCCGATCACTTCTTCGATGACGAAAATAACAGCCGAGATGGGAGAGTTGAAGGCCGCTGCCAATCCCGCGGCGGCGCCGACCGGCGCAATCAGCCGAACCTTTTCGCGCGACAGGTTCAGGCGGCGTCCCAACGCGGACGCAATCCCCGCACCCATCTGCAACGATGGGTCCTCGGGGCCGAGCGATTGCCCGCTACCGATGGCCAGGGCGCAGGTGACAAATTTTCCGATGACGGTATTGAAGGGGATGTATCCGTCATAGATGTAAAGCGCCGACTTGGTTTGCGTAACGCCGCTACCTCGGACCCGCGGAAACACTCGCAGCGCCAGAAACGCCACCGCAAGGCCCGCCACAGTCGGCACGAGAATCACGCGCAGCGGGCCGGGAGCCGCGGCCGAACCCAGCAGCGTCAAGCGCGTGAGATCGATCGCGATGCGGAAGCAGACGACAGCCAAGCCGGAAAAGAGCCCTATAACCACCGCGAGCAGCAAAAACAGGTTGTCCTCGCGCATCGACAGCAATGCTCGAGCACGCTCGATGATTGCCCGCGTGGCGGCGCCAAAGCGGGCAGACTCTGGCGGATGATCGGCCTCCACGGGTGCAACCGGCTGTTGTGATTCCGTCAGCGGCCCCGGCGGATCACTCATGACCCGGTCCTGCGGCCCGCCGCGCAATCCTGGCCAGCGCCTCATCCTCGACTTCTGTAGGAAGCCCGCAGTGCGCTGTGGCCACGGTCTCCAATTCGATGACCAGCTTCATGAGTGAATCGATGAGCTCCGGATTACGCACGAGATCGACTTCGTGCGCGAAACTCCGCATCTTGAGCGCCTGTGTGTAGACATCCAACATGTCCGTCGCGGCCGACTGTGCGTTAGATGACGAAGTCACCGGGGATGGGGGCAGCGAGGAGGACGAGGAGTTTGGTGTCGGCAGCGACACGCCCAGGCTTTTGGCGCAGTCTTCGAGCCGAACCGTAGCCGTCTCATACGATTGCTCCGAGCGATGAGCGCGTTCCGAGGTTGTCAGTCCCGGCACAAATGTATCGAGGGCCAAATCTGCCGTCGCCACGGAGAGCTCCCGTGACGCCTGCGAATCCAGCGTTGCCGTCTGCCCGGGCTGCGGCTTTTCACGCGAGGCCTGTCCCAGGTAACGAACCGCGGCTCGATCATCGCCCAGCGCAAAGGAGGCCAGTCCGGCGCCGACAAGGGCCGCATGGTCGCGCCGGTCGACTTCCAGGGCCTTCTGGTATTGCTCGAGCGCCAGACCGTTTGCCCCAGCCTCGAGCATCATTGCTCCCACCTGCGTGTGTTGGGCAGGTTCAGGGGGCAAAGACGCTGCGACCGCCAGCAAAACGGATTGCGCGGCTGTCGTGTCGCCGCGGTCAATCAGGTAGCGGCAGAATTCGAGCTGCGTGTCGCGTTGATTTTTCTGCACCTGCTGGCTGCTTCCGTCCCAGATGCCGTAGATTGCGTTGGCATAGTACCGCCGAGCGTCGGAATCATCACCCATACCCACCGCCAAGTGCGCCAATTCGAGATTTAGCTTGGCGCTGTCTGGCGTACGCTCCCACAGATCGAGCAGATAGGCGTGCGCCTCGTCCAGCCGGTGGTTGGCCACCAGGGCTTGGGCAAGACTGAGCGAATAGACTTGCTGCTGCGCTTCGGGCACGTCTTGACGCGCGTAGATCAGCGCTGTTTGCAAATCGGGCAAGGCGGCGGAGGGGCGGTTGCGTCGGAGATCTTCGGAACCTTGTTGAAGCCAATACTGCGCCAAGGCCCGGCGCGTGTCGTGATAGAAGCGCCCAGCCAACGCCGTGATCCCAAAGGCCCCGGCGAGAACAGCAAACGTAACCAACAGAATCGTTTCGCGCGAGCGCAGCCAGTCATGGCGCGGCGCGGCCGCGCAGTCGCAGCCGGCTTGATCAACCGCAATCACCCGTCCGCATCGCTCACAAATGCGTGGCATCTCCAACCCTTAATTCCCCCGCACTTCTCTCATATCGTAACCCGATAGGTGTTGGGCCGCCAGCCTCGCCGGCAAAGATGGCACATTTGTTTGGTTCGCAGCTCAGTGCAATGACGCCTGCCAGCGCAAGAGCGTGCCTCCGGCAAAGCGCGAGGGAAGTTCCGTCTGTTAGGTCTGATCGATGAGGCGGTGATGAATGGCGTAGAGGGCCAGTTCCAGCCGGTCGGACACGCCGAGCTTGTCGAAAATATTATGCAGGTGATTCTTCACGGTCTGTTCGCTGATGAAAAGCTTCTCTCCGATTTCCTTGTTGCGGAATCCCTGCGCCACCAGCTGCACGATTTCCTTTTCGCGGTCGCTAAGCAAGGGCTTGTCGCGGCGCGGGCCGCCGTCCGATCCCTTCGCGAAAGCCTTCATTACTTCAGCCGTCATGCGATTATCGAGCCATATCTCGCCGCCGAAAACGCGATGAATGGCCTTGCCCAGCAGATCGCTGGCGGACTGCTTCAGCACGATGCCGCGAGCGCCAAGGCGCATCGCGCGAACGACGTCACGGTCGTCTTCCGCCGCGGTCAGCACGATCACGCGCGTTGGCAAAGAATCGAAATTGATCTCTTCCAGCACGCTCAAGCCGTCTTTTTCCGGCATGCGCAAGTCCAGTAGCAGGATATCGGGCTTGAGCTTGGCGAGCATGCGGATGCATTCATTCCCGTTGGCAGCCTCGCCCACGATGGAAATGTCGTCCTCGCTTTCGAGAAGCTTGCGAAGCCCGTCGCGAAAGATCTCGTGATCGTCAGCGAGGAGAACGCGAATCGTTGTTTTGGTCTTGGCCATCTCAGTCCACTGGTATTTCGACCGTCACGCGCGCGCCATGTCCTGGAGCCGATTCTACCGTGAGCACACCACCGACGCTCCTGGTGCGCTCCTTAATGGATATGGGTCCGAGCCGCAGCCGATCCAGCTCATCCCCTGTAAAACGCCCGGCAAAGCTGAACCCGCCGCCGTTGTCGTCGATTTCCAAGAACACCAAGCTGTCATTCTGCCACAGTTTCACCACCACATGCGTAGCTCGCGCATGCTTCTTGACGTTATGTAAACCCTCCCGGTAGATCTGGAACAGCTCCCGGCAGATCCGGTCCGGCACCTGCAGCGCGACTCCATCGACGAGCAGATCGACCGCCAGCCCAGCCTCCTCGCGAAAGCGCTCGGCAAATCCAGTCATCAAATCGGTCAAATCGGCGCTTTGCACGCCGATCGGACGCAGGTCCGTGACCATGCGGCGTAGCTCCTGGGTCTCGCTGCGCACGGTCTGCTGAAGCGTGGCCAGGTCCGCGGCAACTTGCTCGGGGCATTGCGGGAGCTTGCGCCGAAGCACGTCGAGCTGGATAACCACGCTCAGCAGCGTTTGCAGGATGCCGTCATGGATGTCTCGGGAAATGCGGCTGCGTTCAGCCTCGATGGACCTCGAGCGCAAGTGCCGCAAGAAGAACACGCTCTCCATCTGAGGGGAGAGATGGCGCACGATGCGTTCAAACCAATGCAAATCCTCCGCAAGAAAACGCCGCTGCCCATTGCCGACGACGAACCGACCAACGGGCTGCCCGGCGAAATCAAATGGCACGCTGAGCATCGAATGAAGGCCGAGCGTCCGCCGCGCCGCGGCCGGAAGCTGTGGCAATTCCGCAAGGCGCATCCCGTCGTGGCGGTTCCAGCCAAAGCCCGTGCCGGCTCCTTCCATCTCGTTCCAGCAAGCGGTCACCTCGGGCCGATCCAGAAGGAAGCTGTCGCTGCGAGCCACGGGAAGGCTCTCCGGGGTAATGCGCACCGACTGGCCCGCCACCACCGTCCATACAAAAAGCCGCTCGACCTCGGCATCACGGAAGATCAAGATGGCCTTTTCGCAGTTGAACGCGCACCGCAACTCGTCGAGCACCAGCCGCAACGACTCGGCGATCCCCCGCTCGACCTTCAGCATGCCCGTCAAGCGCGCCAGAAATTCGTGCTCGGCGGCATGGCGCCGGTTGCGGTCTCCCAAAAAAGCCAGCCCTGTGCCAGCGGTAAACGTCCCCACCACTAAAGCCACCCAGGAAAAGACGCGCACCAAAGCGAACCCGCCCTGGAAGGCTTCGTGCAACAGAACCGCCAGCGTGACAACTCCGGCCAAGACGATGGAGCGTTCGAGGCCCCAGCGAGTTCCGGCTGCCAGCGCCACGAACAGGTAGAGGAACCAAAACGCGGCCGTGGAGTGCGTCAGAAGCAGAAAAACGGCCAGCGCCGCCAGATCGGCAACCAGCGGCACGCGCCACTCGCTCAGATTTGGGACGTACTGCAGCGCCAGCAGGATTAGCGCCACGCCCAGGTAGACCAATACGAAAGAAATAGCATGCGGGCCGCGGATTTCTGGCGGCTCTTCGAGCAAATCCCCCAGGGCCAGGATCATGAAAATCGGCCTGGAATAAGTGATTTGCCGCTCGAGGTGTCGGCGTTCCGACGCGTGTGGCTGCATGTGCTTGGAATACTTCGGTCCAAACCAGTCTAACAAGCGCACCCGGCCGCGCAAGAAAGGGTTTGGCTCCGCGTTACACCTGAGCAAACACGGTTCCGGCTTGCGAAATCACCGCCACGGCGCGTATCCTTGTGCGAACCAAACACGCCCAAAGGAAACCGCGACTTGGACCAGCGCTTCACTCGCAGCGAAGTTGAGCGAATGACCGGGGCCACGCGCCGGCAGCTGGATTATTGGGCGCGTCTCGGCTTGGTGCACCCGCGCGCTCGTTGGGGCGAACGATTCTTCGGCTTCGCCGACCTGGTCGCCGTCGAAACTCTCCGCCGGATCACCGACCGGCGCATCCCGGCAGGGCGGCTTCGCCGAGCCATCAGCGCATTGGACCGGCAGCTTGGGCAAACCCGCGCGCCACTCACGGCCCTGCGCATCGCCATGAATGGAAACCAGATCATCGTGCACGAACCAGGTCCCGAGGGACGGCTCGTCGAGCCTCTCAGCGGCCAGTTCCTGCTGAATTTCGAGACGGCCCCGCTCGAACGAAAGGTTCACGCGCTCGGCGGACGTTCCGCGGAGCAATGGTTCGAAATTGGCATGGCCGGAGACTCCAGCCCGGCAACTCTTCCGGATGCCGTGGACGCTTATCGTCGCGCGATCGGACTATCGCCCGAATGGGTGGAAGCCCACATCAACCTCGGCACCGCGCTGTACCAGCTCGAGCGCATGGAGGAAGCCCGCGAGGTCTTTTCCCGGGCTACCAGCCTCGATTCCCGGAACGCCCTCGCACACTTCAATCTCGGCTGCATGCACGACCGGCTTGGCGATATCAACGCGGCCATCGCTGAATTTCGCGCCGCCGTTGAGCACTCGCCCCACATGGCCGACGCGCACCTGAATTTGGCGCTCGCTTACGAAAAATCTGGACGGCTCGCGGACTCGCTGGAACACCTCTCGCTCTACTTGCGCTACGAGCCGCAGGGACCTTGGGCCGATTTCGCTCGCACGCGCTTGCGTGACAGTCATGGCGAGACCTCGAACAAGGTGACGCCGTTCCGCCGCAGCAAGGGTTAGTTCGTGTCAAGAAAGTGGAAGGGGGAATACTATGCGTTTCCAGCTAGCTTGCGTTGCAATGATCGGTCTGATTTGCGTCGGCCTTGCTTTAGCCCAAGGCCCGAAGGCTCCGCCCGACCTGAAACTCCGCGGGGATCGCTTCAAGCCCCTCACCTACGTCCAGATGACGCCGGAGCAGAAAACGCTCGTCAACCACGTTCTGTCAGGTGAGCGTGCGTCGATGGACGGCCCCTTCAACATTATGCTGCGCAGTCCGGAGATGGGTGACCTGGCGCAACAGTTAGGCGCTTACGTGCGCTTCCATTCCTCGCTCCCGCGAAACCTGAATGAGTTTGCGATTCTCATCACCGCGCGGTCCTGGAACGCGCAATACGAATGGTACGTCCACCACCAAAACGCGCTGCAGGCCGGACTTAGCCCCGCCCTGATTGACGCCGTCGCCGCCGGAAAGCTCCCCGCCTCAATGCAACCGGACGAAGAGGCCGTCTACAATTTCTGTACGGAGCTTCTCACCACCAGACAGGTAAGCGATGCCACGTTTGCAGCCGCCAAAGCAAAGTTCGGCGAACGCGGCGTGGTGGACATGATCGGCGTGATCGGCTACTACAATCTGGTTTCAGCGCTTCTCAACGTCGACCGCTATCCGCTTCCCGAAGGCGCCCAAGCCGAGCTGAAGCCTCTCCGCTAAGCGTGCTTCGCGCCGGTCAGAACCAAGCGCCCCCAGGCCCTGCCGCACAAGCGCGGCGAGATATACTGTGCCTGTTATGAGCCAGTTATGAAGCCCCGTGCCCTACTTGCCGGGACAGCCGCCAGAGCCTTCTGGGCGTTCTGTTTCGTCGCGTCGCTCGTTGCGGTTCGTACACAGTCATCTCCATCAACGATCCAGCACCCGCCCGGCGCCTACGCCAACGTGAACGGGATCAAGCTCTGGTACGAAACCGAAGGGCAAGGCGAACCGCTCGTCCTGGTCGCCGGCGGCCCGGGCGACCCTCATACCGTCTTTCACTTGTTTTTCTCGCGTCTGGCGGACCGCCAGCGGATCGTCTACTTCGACGAGTTCGGCGTGGGCAAATCCGACCGCGCAAAATCGAGCCGAGAGTATTCCTTCGCGCGCGACGTTGAGAACCTGGAAGGCCTGCGCAAAACACTGGGCCTCGCCAAAATGAACCTTCTGGGACAGTCCTACGGCGGCATGGTGGCCCAGGCCTATGCTCTGAAATACCCGCAGTCTGTTGAGCGGCTCATTCTCGTGGATTCGTTTTACAGCGGACAGATGTGGCAGGCCAACAACGACAACTCCAACCGTGAAATCCAAACTCAATTTCCCGAAGCCTGGGCGAAGCTACAAAAGCTGCGCGCAATGGGCCTGCGTTCGAATGCGCCCGAGCATCAGCAGATTTACGATAGCATCCCGCTCGGCCTCTTCTACTTTTACGACGCCTCGAAAGCCAGTCTTCTGCCCAGCGATCCGAGCAATAACGACGTCTACTACGCCATCGCGGGCGACGACGCGGATTTCACCATCGGCGGCGATATCGCCAGCCTCGATTTCCGCGCCGATCTGCGCAAGCTGACCATGCCCATCCTGATCATCGCGGGCCGCTACGACCGCATCTCGCTGCCGCAGTATGCCCTCAAATACAAAATCTACGCGCCGCAAGCCCGTTTTGTGATGATGGAAAAGAGCGGCCACTTCCCTTACATCGAAGAGCCCGAGAAGACGCTATCGGTGCTGAGGGAGTTCCTGGGCCAACCTGTGCCTGATGGCCAAGCCGGACCTTCTCGTTCATCGCGCGCCGCCGAGCCAACTTCCCCGAAGGGTCAACCATAAGAAGATTTTGGGGCGCCCCGAGAGGCAGCTTTTCTGCGGACATGGAGTATCACCATGAATTGAGCACGATGGGCTTGGCGACTCTGCCGAGCGAGCTCGAAGTCTCGGACGACTGTCCGTCTTGACGACACCGGGGCAAATACCTCCTATTTCAATGAATCGCCGTATTGCGGCGCTTGGGGCGCTCCGTCATCGTATGATCATCTCATTGCCGGATGGCACGGCATGGCGAGATCATCGAATCGTGAAGACCAACACATGCGTTTGCGGCCAACTGATCTTTTTTCAGAACGTGACGTGTGTGAACTGCCAGCGACAATTGGGATTCCTGCCGGACATCCTCGCGATGTCGAGTCTGGAAGCGCTTGCCGACGGGATTTGGCAACCCGCGCGCAGACAGCAAGGCCAAGCCCTTCTATACCAGCAGGACCACCTCTACCGAAAATGCCAGAATTATTGGAAGGAGAACGTCTGCAATTGGATGGTTCCGAAGGAAGAGAATGAGGAGTTTTGCGTTTCCTGTCGTTTGAACGATACGATTCCCGACCTGACGCAAGCTCACAATCGCACCCTCTGGGCACTGGCGGAGGGAGCCAAGCGAAGGCTGGTCTACAGCCTGCTTCGCTTCGGGCTGCCCGTGGGGAGCAAGAAAACTCAGGGTCCAGCAGGTTTGGCGTTCCGTTTTTTGTCCGACGTAAAAAATTCCGATGGAACCGTGTCGAAAACGTTGACCGGACACAGCGAGGGGATCATCACCCTGAATATTGCCGAGGCTGAGGATCCGTACCGAGAGACGGTCCGCAATGAGATGAATGAGCCTTACCGCACGCTGCTGGGCCATTTTCGCCACGAAATAGGCCACTACTATTGGGACCGGCTCATTCGAGACACCTCCTTTTTGGAGCCTTATCGCGATTTATTTGGAGACGAGCGGGCGGATTACGCGCAATCGCTCCAGCGATACTACGAAACCGGCGCTCCCGCGAATTGGCAAGAAAATTTCATCAGCGCCTACGCGACGTCTCATCCCTGGGAGGATTGGGCGGAGACCTGGGCCCATTTTCTGCACATCCAGGACGCTTTGGAAGTTGCCAACGATTTTGGCCTTGTCGGCAAGCACATGCCCCAGTGTCCCGACGATAAGGATGGCCAATCGTGGCTATCCACTGAGCAAGCTACTTTCGACGCCATGATCCAAGCATGGTCCGGACTAGCGGTGGCTCTCAACAGCATCAATCGCAGTATGGGACTCGCGGATCTGTATCCGTTCGTTCTTTCACCGCCAGTGATCGCCAAACTCCGTTTTGTTTACGAAGTGGTGCAGAGGAAAGCAGTAGCTGCGAGCATTCCACCACCACAGGCCGCTACGAACGAAACGAGTGGCGACAATCTGTCACCCATGGCCGCACCGGCCGCCAATCTATGAACCGCTTATTGGACGCTTGTGGTTAGTTTCTCCCTGCGGATTTTCTTGTTTTCTATCTTCGGAGGGTGAAGCCGCGAAACGCGCCGTGGCCATCGCGAAGCGCGTCGGTTTAAAGCTCGCGAAAAAATACAAACCCGCTGACGAGGGAATAGCTCTGTGTAACTTGTATATCCGACCCAAATAAGAAAACCCCAGATTGACTGGGGTCTCCCGGAGAATTGGTGCGGTCGAGTGGATTCGAACCACCACGGTATTGCTACCGCCAGCCCCTCAAGCTGGTGCGTCTGCCAGTTCCGCCACGGCCGCACGAGGATGGAAAAAACCGCTCACGAAAATTGCTCGCCTCCCAACACGCAGCGAACTACCCGGCGCCGCAACTATGGCGCCGCTGGTGCCGGAGCGGGCGCAGGCTGAGCCGGTGGAGCCGCTGGCAATGCCGGCTGTACTGGCTGAACCGGACGAGGCGCGCCAGGTTGCCCCGGAGCGGCGGGCTTCGTCGATAAGGGTTTCGAGAACTGCTCCAGCACGGAATGGCCGCTGCCAGCCGTGGTCGTGTCGATGTGAACGGTCAGCACCATCGAGGTGAACATGAACATGACCGCGCACCACGTGGTGGCGCGAGAGAGGAACGTCGCCGCGCCGCGCGGTCCAAACGCTGTCTGGCTGCCCGAACCCCCGAAAGCGCCGGCCAAATCGGCCGCCTCGCCGCTCTGCAGCAGAATCACCGCAATCAGCACCAGGCAAATCAAGACGTGCAGCGTCACCAGGACCACGTAAACCTTCCAGCCGATGAAGACCAATAACCCGCCGGCCAGAAACGAGATGGCCCATTTTACTTCGCTTGGCATTCCCTGCTCCCAGGTCTCAGAACAACTGCCGTCTAGAAATTCTCAACCTAGAAATTTACAATCGACGCGAATTGCTGGGGATCCAAACTCGCTCCCCCCACCAATGCTCCGTCAATCTCGGTCTGCGCCATCAGCCCTTTGATGTTGTCGGGTTTGACGCTTCCGCCGTAGAGGATCCGAAGCTCCGCGGCCCGCTCCGCCCCAAAAAACTCCCCAGCCAGCTCCCGCAGAAACCGGTGGGCCTCGCCCGCAATTTCCGGTGTCGCCGTGCGGCCCGTCCCGATGGCCCAGACCGGCTCGTAAGCAACGATGATACGTGAGAACTCCGCACTGGTCAACGAGGCCAGCGCGCCGCGAAACTGCCTGTCCAGCACCACGCGCGTTTGATCCGCCTCGCGCTCCGCCAGCAATTCACCCACGCAAAAAATTGGGGTGAGGCCGGCCGCCAGGGCTGCCTTCACTTTACGGCCGGCCGTTTCGTCTGTCTCGCCAAAAAATTGCCGGCGCTCGGAGTGCCCGATGATCACCGACCGGCAGCCCACCTCGACGAGCATTCGCGTGGAGACTTCGCCGGTGAATGCCCCTTCCGCCGCCCAATAGACGTTTTGCGCGGCGATCGAAATCGCCGAGCCGGCCGCGGCATCGACCGCCGCTGCAAGCGCCGTAAAAGCCGGAGCGATGACGATCTCGCAATGCGTGGCGCTAGCGACCAGCGGCTTGAGCGCCGTGAAATACGCGCGCGCCTCCGCCTGCGTCTTGTACATCTTCCAGTTGCCCGCCATCACTGGTCGTCGCACTGTGAGCCTCGCCTGAGAGTTCTTACGCGCCTACGCCTTATCCGTGAGGGCTTCCACGCCAGGCAGTTTCCTGCCCGCCAAAAATTCCAGTGAAGCGCCGCCGCCGGTCGAGATGTGAGAAACCTTGTCGGCGAGCCCAGCCTGATGGATCGCCGCAACCGAGTCGCCGCCCCCGACAATCGACGTGGCCCCACGAGCCGTCGCTGCGGCAATCGCCCGAGCCATCTCGATGGTGCCCCGCGCAAATGCCGGCATCTCAAAAACTCCCATCGGGCCATTCCACACGATGGTTTGTGCGCGCGCGATCTCGGCGGAAAATTGGCGGATCGTTTCCGGGCCGATGTCCAAGCCCATCCAACCGTCCGGCGTCTCCGCCACGGACGTCGTGCGCGTTTCCGTATCAGCTTTAAATTCCGCGCCGACCACGTGGTCGGAAGGCAAGAGAAGACGGAACTTCTTCGCGCTGGCCTCTTCCATCACGCGCCGCGCCAAATCCAGTTTGTCCGCCTCGACCAGCGACTTGCCAACAGCCAACCCCTGCGATTTCAAAAACGTGTACGCCATGCCTCCGCCGATCAACATGGCATCGGCAATCTTCATCAGATTCTCGACCACTTCGATCTTGTCCGAAACCTTGGCCCCTCCGAGCACCGCGACAAACGGCCGCGCCGGATTCGTCAGCGCTTTGCCGAGATAGGCCAGCTCCCGCTCCATCAGCAGGCCGGCCGCGGACTGCCGCACAAACTTCGTGATGCCCACCACCGAAGCATGCGCTCGATGCGCCGAGCCAAACGCATCGCATACGAAAAGCCCATCGCAGAGCGAGGCAAGCTGGCGCGAGAAACCAGCGTCGTTGGCCTCTTCTTCGGCGTGATAGCGAACGTTCTCGAGCACCAGGATTCCGCCATCTTTGAGCGCTCGGCTCTTCGCTTCCGCCTCGGCCCCCACGCAGTCAGAAGCAAAATCAACGCTCACGCCGGCAAGCTCTGCCAGCCTCCCAGCCACAGGCCGCAAGCTGTATTTCGGATCGGGTTTGCCCTTTGGCCGGCCGAGGTGCGAAGCCAACACCAGCCTCGCACCGCGCTCGCCCGCGAGTTTCAGCGTGGGAAGCGTTTCCGCGATGCGCGTGTCGTCAGTAACGCGCTGCCCATCGAGCGGCACGTTGAAATCCACGCGCACAAAAACGCGCTTGCCCGCGAGGTCGAGGTCCCGAATCGAAAGCTTAGTCATGATTGGTTCGTGGCTCGTGGACCGATGAAGTTCGGCTGGCGTGCCGGCCTCTCTAGAACTTCGCCGCCATCAGCTTCACCAGGTCGCGGCAGCGGCAGGAGTAAGCCCATTCGTTGTCATACCACGCCAGTATCTTGACGCAATTCCCGGCCACCACGCGCGTATAACCCGCGTCCACAATCGACGAATGGGGATTCGAGCGGAAATCCACCGAAACCAGTTCTTCTTCGCTGTACGCCAGGATGTCCTTCATCGGACCTTCCGCGGCGCTGCGCATCGCCGCATTCACCGATTCCACCGTGGCCGGCTTCTCGGTCGTTACCGTGAGGTCCACAACGCTTACGTTCGGCGTAGGCACGCGCATCGAGTAGCCATCCAGCTTGCCCTTGAGTTCCGGGATCACCAGATTCAGCGCCTTGGCCGCGCCCGTTGACGTCGGAATCATCGAAATCGCCGCCGCGCGCGACCGCCGCAAGTCCTTGTGCGGCAGGTCCAGCAGTCTCTGATCGTTCGTATAGGAGTGAATCGTGGTCATGGTGCCGTGAACGATCCCAAAGTTCTGCAAAAGCACCTTGGCGACCGGCGCCAGGCAATTGGTCGTGCACGACGCATTCGAAACTACGTGGTGTTTCGCGGGGTCGTACGTCTTGTCGTTGACGCCCAGCACCAGCGTGTGGTCCGGATCGGTCGCCGGCGCGGAGATGATCACCTTCTTCACCGGCCCGCGAATATGTTTGCGAGCATCCGCCCCGGAAGTAAACAGCCCCGTGGACTCGATCACAATTTCCGCGCCGACCGACGCCCAATCCAGTTGCGCCGGATCCTTTACCTTGAAGACCTTAATGGTCTTGCCGTCTACCGTGATGCTATCCTCAGTATGCGTTACACTGTTCGGCAGATTGCCCAGAATGGAATCGTACTTCAGCAAATAGGCCAGCGTCTTCGGGTCCGTAATGTCATTGACGGCCACGATCTCCAGACCCGGATCGCCCAGCGCAGCACGATAAATGTTCCTGCCGATGCGTCCGAATCCGTTGATACCCACTTTGACGGGCATGCTTCCTCCGAAGAAAACTGTGCCGATTTGATACTGAGTGCCTGCCGCTAACGCAAAGTCCAATAGCGCGAAAGATGCTACGTTGCGCCCAAGAATATGTCAAACACGATAGGAAAGGGTTTTATCTATCGGGACAATCAAAATTCTTATCGCCAGGCAAGATCGAAAGTTCAGTCAGGATACGAATCGACTTTGCTGACCTTTTCGCCCGTGAATCGCACAAAGGTCGTCCTTGCCGGAGGATGACCATAAATCCAGTCTTCCGTCTCCGAGCCGTCATCTTCCCGCTCGCGCACCTTGCGCTCGGGTCGTCCCATGGCGGCCAAAACCTCGTCGCGGTCCATGCCGACCTCGGCGCGTTTCTGCGCGATGGCTTCTTGGACCTTGGGCGGTAGCGTCTCGGTGTACTGCACCGCTGCCGACCGCTGCTTCGAGAAATCCAGCACCGTGCTCAGATATTGCTTCACTTGATCCGGCGTCATGTCGGGCAACGTGCTGTCGAAATCCAGAAAGAGCGTCGCCCCGGTTTTCTTCCCGGAGATCGCCGGCCCGGCGCCGTCTGTCGTCGTTGTTTGAGTGCGCGTCTGCACCGGCTCAGTCGGAAGGCCGATCTGCATCTGCACATGTTTTTTCCAGGAGCCCTGTTGCCGCCCGCCACCGTTGAGATCGATCAGGATCTCCTTGCCCTGAAATTCCAGCCGCGTGATCTGCACATTGTCGCCGGTGTTCAGCGCGGCACCCGACGACTGGATCGCCTTGCGCAAGGCATTCTGATCAACCGGCTCACCCGCTCGGAAGTGGAAGCCCTTTCTGCCGCCCGGAAGCGAAGTCAGCATGCGTGCGAATTCGCCGTCGACAGACCGCAGAATCATCATGCGTGACTCTTCTTGCAACGGCACATCCGTCTTGGGGGCAGCCTGTTGCGCGCCAGAAGCTGCTCCGGAAGCGGGCGTCGCGGCCGGCGCATTTTGATCTTTTGGCTGGTTCTGTTGGGGTGGCTGCGAACGCGGAACGCCGCCGACATCTGGGCTGAGAACCAGAGCAGTGGCCACGGCTAGAAAGGCGAGGCGAACCATTCAGCGTGCCTCAAACGGCAGGCTGCATTGTACTCCTAATTGGGCCCCGCAGAGCATATAAAGTGACTGCCCCGTGGGAACGCGACCCTTCCACCGCACTTCCGAACGGGTAGCGGAACGAGAAACGAAGTGAGGGCGGGCGCGGGCCCGCCTCCCCTCATAGCGGATCTTCCACAGCCTACTGGACTTGGAACGCTTGGTCAGAACCGCTGAACTGTACCTGAGTGATCTTGTTGCCATCGGAGACCACCGTCGAGTACTGAGGCTTCTGCGGGAGCTTGACCCATTGCCCCTCAACGGTCGCTATGACCTTGCCATTCTCCAAAATCTGGAGTTCCTTCTTGGCAGGGTCGGCCGCCAGATCATACGATCCGGCCTTCAACTGCGTATTCCCGATCATCGTATCCTTCTCCGGATTGATCGTTTCCTTGTACGTTCGCGCCCAAGCAGGCGACGTCAAGGCCACAACCGCCAATACCGCTATGCAGTGCTTTACGCGTAGAGACATCTTCACTTCCTCCTCATATGATGGAACTTAATTCCCCGGAAAATCGAGCACTGAGGCCGAATTCCTGTGGGTGAGCGCCCTACCCGCCTGTAGCCAATCTGAACCGGGTAGCGGTCACTCAGTATTATAGACGTGCTGAGTTAAAGTGCAGTTACAAAATTGCGAGATTGTTTGCGAAATGCATACCCGACCCGACTGGCTGCCCGCTGCCGGTCTCGCGCACTGAGGCTGACCTGGCACCGTTCTAATCGCGGGATAATTCTTCTAGGCGAGTGGCTAGCAGCAGCCTGCAGTGAGCGTTCGCAGCCGCTAGCTGGCCTTCACGCGCACACCTCGCCCATCGATCCGCTGCGGCAACACCGTTCCTCCCGCAGCCGCGATGACCGCTTCAACGCGCTGCCGTGCGTCCGGCTCGATCAGCAGCGCCACGCATCCCCCGCCGCCCGCGCCGCATACCTTGCCCCCCAGCGCACCTTGCTTGCGCACCCCGGCAATAATGCGATCGATGACTGGCGTCGAGATCGTGGCCAGGTTCCGCCGGCGAAATGCCCATTCCTCGCGCACCAGCCGGCCAACCTCGCTCCATTGGTTGCGCAGCAGTACCGCCCGCACCTGCACCGCGACCGCTGCAATCTGCTCGAGGTTGCGGAATACCGCCCGGTCGCCATTGATGTGCCGCGTATACACTTCCCAGTTGTTAATCGCGGATTGCCGCGGCTTGCCCGTATAGCACAGCACCAAGCGACGGTCCAACTCCGCCACGTCGCAGCCAAGCTCCTCGCGCCGCTCGCCGCCCGGATCGAGATGAAGCGCGCAGACTCCGCCGAACGCCGGCGGGTAATGATCCTGCGTGCCCGTGGGAACCCGAATCACGATTGCCTCCACGTCCCGGCTAATGTGAATCCAGTCGCGGCGGTCCAGTCCCGCGCCAGTGAGCCGGTCAAGCGCCGCGCAAATTGCCACGGCCATGGCGCTCGATCCGCCAATCCCCGCCCCGGCCGGCGCTTCCGAAGTGGTCGTCAGCGTAAAG
>Ga0182024_10003683_pt1 | contig 36195 bp, 39 predicted proteins | sample P32metaG_FD_120480 | JGI IMG/M metagenome (GOLD analysis project Ga0182024, IMG submission 120480) | Permafrost microbial communities from Stordalen Mire, Sweden - P3-2 metaG (Illumina Assembly) | ecosystem: Environmental > Terrestrial > Soil > Wetlands > Permafrost | place: Sweden: Stordalen...
GGCCGGGTGCCCTCTCGCAACCAGCGTCTCAAGTGGTTCCATGTTTTCTGCGAGATACATTGAATTTTCCTCAGCCGGTAAACCGGCTGAGGGGGGTCACGATGTACCGGGGCCGCGCCGGTACTGCAATGTGGCCACGCTGATCTGGTGCAGGTTGCTGAGGCATTGCGCGCTCTTGGCCGCCTCCTTGGCCTTGCCCAGGGCCGGCAGCAGCATCGCCGCCACGATGGCGATGATGACGATGACAACGAGCAGTTCCGTTAATGTAAACGCCCGGGATGCTGCATTAAAACGAGGTGGCTCCAAGTCTTTCATTTCGCCTGGGATTTCCCATTTAGTGCAGGTGTCATGCAGGTGTCAGACGTAAAATGCCCCAGCAAACACAATTTGTATTTTGAACAAGTCCAAAAGCAACCTGCATTTTTTCTCAAATTGATTTTCTACGGTAAATTCGTGAAAAATAGAATTAAACTGCTCGCGCAATGAAGCCTCGGAGACCAAGCCCCACGCAACTCCGCTGTTCGTTGCACCCACTAAAACTTTATAATCGGCGTTCACACTACAGAATCCATCAATCCCAGAAAAGATTGAACCGATACTATAGCTTAACTCGTTTTCCTTAATTTGCTGAGTTGAAAATTTAAAATGCTTGGAGCGTTTCATAAGTGCGCCAAGCTCTGGATGACCATTTTGCAAGTAATCATGGAATTCTACTGTAAGCCTAATCAGGCCGCGTAAATGGTCGAGTGCTGGTTCTTCAAAAGTATCCCTTGCGGATTCGACCGTAGAGGCTTGAATCTTTTGAACAAGTTGTCTGGCATCGTCTTTCATACGGAAACAGTGGCAGATTTAAGCAGGCCGGCCTCCTCGATATCTGCACTTTTTTCTTCGCTTTCCTGCATGGAGTGACTCTCCAGCCAGAACCTGCCGGTGTCGAGCTATAATAAATAGTGCCATATTGACGACTGACGCCGGCACGCCCGGCATGTCTGCTTGGGTGGGTACTGTTTAATTGAGAATAGACAACGGTCAGTGCAGGGGCACATAATTAATTGTAAAATGGCAGTGAAAGCATCGCACATAATAACCATTCTGGAGGTGGTGGCCAGCACGCGGGTTGTGGCACTTGCGGCTGGTTATCTCATGCCCGGGACAATTTCTGTTTCAGGGGCCGATGAGACTGGCATAACCTTAAGCGGGCACTATGAATATTCGGCTTATCAAGGAAATCCAAAACCGCAGTATTCGGCCACATGTAATTTTCAGGCCCTGGTCGCGGGTCGGGCTTGGATAATAAGTTATGAGAATACCTGGGCTACCACAAATTCAAGCCGGCTGGAGGGGTGGGCCGACGCCAGTTGCGACGGAACCAACATTTACGTTGTTCATCCTCAACCCAGTGTAAAGAAGAACGCGTTGCCAATGACGACGGGGGGTGTAATGGCGAGGGCGAATATCTATCCAGGGGAATATCCTCCGCCTGAAGAGTGGACTGTGCGGAACATTTGGCTCGCCTTCGCCTCAAGCTCCGTCTTAGGGGCGCCGAAAGGTAGGGCGAAGCCGCCATTTTTTGCTGATCTGGCAAAGTTTTATAATACGAACTACAACTGCGATTATTACTGGGCGAACAACGAGACGCAACCCAATTGCCGACAGCTGATTTTCAAGGGTAACGGCTGGAATAGTGTGGGAGTTTGGAGGCAGGTGACGAATATTGCCAACGTAATTGTGCCAACGAAGTTCGAATTCACCGCGTTCGGCCTCCGCTCTAAGACAGAACTGATGACGAACTGCACATATTGTTGCACGGTGACAAACGCCGGCCGCGCAGCATTCCCAGCGGTTCCGTCTCCATTGCCTAACGGAAACGTGCTTGTTACCGACTTTCGTTTTGACAAATCTGGCCGGACAAACTATCTCGCCACCGGCAATTGGATTCCCCAGATAATTGATCCAACGATGTTTCCTCCAAGCGCGGGGATAAAGCTGAACGTCGGAGACCCGGCGCCCGATTTTACCTTCACAACCTTCGGGGGCAAGCTGCTGAGACTTTCCAGTTTGAGGGGCAAATATGTGTTGCTGGATTTTTGGGCGACTTCCTGTGGGCCATGCATTGCAGAAATACCTGATTTGAAGGCAGCCTACAAGGCCTTCGGCGACGACAAACGGTTCGCCGCAGTCAGCCTGACCTCAGATGCATTTGAGGCCGAAACGAGGAACTTTGTAGGGGCGAATGACATGAGATGGACCCAAGGATTTCTCGACGATCATTCGAAAAGTGCCGTGGAGCAGACTTATGGATTCACTGGAATCCCACAGGTGTTATTGGTTGGACCAAACGGCAAATTGGTCGCAAAGGATCTTGGTGGCACAACCATGCGTCAGGCAGTGGCATTGGCTTTGGGTTCACGTTAGCTCCTAAGGGGGTCGGTTCCTGGTTAGCATTTCAGCAATTGTTTTGGGCCGTGTCAAACAAGTATCAAGAGAATGCCGCACCAAGCCATCATCAGCCGCCAATGCAAGATTGCTAGGAACCGACCCCTTACGAGGGCTTGAACGTCAGCCACCTTTCGCAATGAAACCTGGAACCCCGGTCGCTATCACCGAGTTGAGCCTGCTTCTGGTTTGAATCCGGTTGATCTCGTCAACGGCAACTTCTGGAATCTCAGAGATGTTGTAGTTCTCGCGAACTCGATCCAGAGTTTTCGCGGTGGTAAGGACGGCCGTTTCACGTTGGATCGCCCAGGCGAGCAGGACCTGGGCTGGGGTCTGAGAGGTTTGCCGGGCGATGGCCAGAACCGCCGGATCTTCAAGTGGGCCAGGTCGTATTCCATGACCCAAGGGCGAAAATGCCAAAAAAACAATGCCCTTCTGCTTACAGAAGTCCAACAGCTCCGTCTGAGGCAGATACGGATGCGATTCAACCTGGACCACGGCCGGTTTGATCCTCGCGGCCTCATAGAGAGGCACCAGCTTTTCAAGAACGACGTCAGATAATCCAATAGCTCTACACTTGCCTCGATCAGCGAGACTTTCCATCGCTCTCCAGGTTTCAAGGAGAGTGACGCCTCGGTCATAAATGATATTACCACTTTGGTCTCGCGGCTCCATGTTGTCTCCTGGTTGAAACGCGAAAGGGGTGTGGATCAGGTAAAGATCTACGTAACTAATTCCCAGGCGCTCGCGACTCGCGTCGAACGCCGGCTCGACACGTTCTGGCCGATGATTGCTATTCCACAGCTTCGTAGTGATGAATACATCCTCACGGGCGATAGCTCCAGTTGCGAACTCTGCCTGCAATGACTCACCCACTTCCCGCTCATTCCGATATCGTTCCGCACAATCAAAGTGACGAAATCCAACCCTTAATGCGTTGGTGGTTGCACCCTTGGTTTCAGCAGGGTCCGGGATCAAAGTTCCGAAACCCGGAGCCGGGATGGCGCCGGTCCCAAAGTTAAGGGGTATTTTCGCAAAGCGAAGGTTCGAAGGGTGATTGGATGTCATATGATACCGTGGTTCGGATCATCATTTTCACGAGTCCTTAGATTAATCTGGGATTTCCCATTTAATTCTTGCCCACGAACAGCGTGGGCCTTTTTCTTCATATGGACCCTTCTCCACAGATTTGCAAGCCGTTTTTGCCAGGTCGTTTTCGAGGATTGATACCGGCAAGGCATCGTTGACTTGACTGCGATTGGCGGGCTGCTTTTTGGCGCGCGCAAGTGGTCTGCTCGGCTCTGAGCCGGAACCATGCAGTAAGACCTTAACGCAAAGACGCGAAGACACTAAGGCGCAAGGTCAGGAAGTGAAATGGGCTTCTGAACCCACACTCACCGTTTGATGACCCGGACTGGTATGGGCAAAATTTCCTTTGCGTCCTCGTGTCTTTGCGTCTTTGCGTTAAAATTCTCCTCTCTTATTGAATGGATGCGGCTGAGTTCTCTGGCGGCGGAAGAATTTCAATCAGCAGGCGGCTTCGCAAAAAACAGTGGCGTTCCCGCGCGGCACGGGCCATCTTTTGCGGGTGAAAAGCCTGTTGTGTAATGTGCCCATCTTTGCGGGACTCGATGAAAAAGCCCTGGAGATATTTTTAGACCATGCCAACAGGATTCTGGTTCCAGACGGCGGGGTGATCGCGCAGGAAGGGGAAACCAATAAATGCATGTACATCATCGAAATCGGATCGGTGCGCATCATCAAGAACTTTAACACAGTTGACAGCGTCACGCTGGCGACGCTGGGGCCGGGGGAGTTCTTCGGTGAAATGTGCATCCTGGAAACTTTGCCCCGCGCCGCCACCGGACAAGCCGCCGGTCAGACCACAGTCGTCAGTGTCGCCTCCTTTGCCTTTTATCATCTTTACCAAAAGATGGCCGCCCAACATAGCATCCTGCTCCTGAACATTGCCCGCGATCTTTCGCGGCGCTTGCGCCGTTTGGACGAGGCCTTCGCCGCCCGCCACTAACACTCACTTCGGCGTCAGAAACTGGCGGGTGTCGCCTTCGTAAAATATCACCGGGCCGGCGCGCTGGCCGACGATCATCCGCAGGTCGCCCGGCTCCCGCGAGTAGGAGCGGAGGAAGTTGAACATCGCGCGGAAAGCGCGCGGCTCAGGGATCGGTGGCACACCCAAATCCTCATAGCACCAGATGCCATGGACGAATATGCAGGGGCCTTGGAATTGCGGGTCGTAGGGCGGCCCGAATGGCTTGACCTGGGCGCGCATTTTCGGCGGCAGCCGGTCGGCAAAGGCCTGGGTAACGAATATGTTGGCTGTCGCGGTATTGTCAGCGTAAAGCGAAAAGGAAAAATAAGAATCCCACCAGCCGGCAAAACTCAAGGCGGGCAATAATGTGTACAGGGCAACGACAGCCAATGCCAATTTGGATCGTCGGAGTTGGGTCAGGGCCGGCATGAAGCCGCTCTCCGCCGCCGTTGATTTGCCCTGGACAAAAAGCACGCAGACCAAACCAATCATGGCGACGTTCCAGGGCCAGACGACCCAATTGTAATTGTAACCAAGCGGCCCCAAAACCAGGAGCGCCGCGACATGCACCACGATCGTGGCGACAATGGCCGCGAGCCGCAACGGAGATATCCACAAGGCCAGTCCGATGCCGAGTTCCACAACGGGAGTGCAGGCCACGGCCCGGCGCATCAAGTCCACGGCGAAGGCCGGCAGGTGCCACTGGGCGGCCGGCCCCACGAACCAGGCCGGCTCAATTTGAAAAAATCTCGGGTTGCACTTTTGGATGCCGCTCCAGATATAGGCAACAGAAATGGCGCAGCGGCAAGCCGCGATTGAAACCGGCGCGGGCAGCAGTGTGAAGCAAAGCAGCATCCAATACAGATAGAGCCAGGGCTGGCCGCGGTTTTGGTCTTCGCAGTACGCCTGTGCCACAAGTATCAGGAAGCACGTTACGGAGGGGCGATAAAACCAACCCGCCACCACCAAGGCCAGCAACATGGCCACGAACCTGAGGGTGTCCCATGGAGGCGGCAAAATCGGAAACCACGGGGCGATTGGCAGCAGCGGGTAGAGCCGCGCATTGCTCCACAGCGACCGGCAGGCGAGCAAGCCCAGCAGACAGGCGCCCAGAAGGACAATTCGGAGCCAGGCGGTGCGGCGGTCCACATCCGGGAAGGGAAACGGCTGCGGCATAAGGGCCATTGTATTTGGCTTGACTGCTTTAATCCAACGTTAGGTTGACACGGGTCTCGCCCTTGGCTGTGGCGTTGATGGGCTTTGGCGCGGTGATGAACAACCTGTCCGCCGTCACTTTCCCTGATTGCAACAGGTAGCTTTCCACTTGTTTGGCCCGGTCTTGCATCAACTGCCGAAAATCGTCAGCGGTGATCTCGATCTTTTGCAAAAGTTGTTCTTCCATGTTAGCCAGATCGCTTTGTGCGAGAGCGACCGGTGATGGTGAGAGTGAGGCCGGCTTTGCGGTTTCCACGGTCGCCGGCGGCGGCGCGGCTACAACGTAATTCGGATAGGATAGAAAAGTCATGTCGGATGCTCCATGTGTAAACGACGGCGAATACTTCACGACAGGAACGGGCGGCGGAACCGGTCTTGGCGGCGGGGCGGCGGCGTTCGTTGTTTGGTTGGTCCCCAGCGGCTGGTAAGCGCCAAAGGTGTTGCTGTAAGCTTGGGCCACCAGTTGCGCATAATCAGCCGGCTCCAGCTTGAGGCTATCCACTTCAACGGTAGGTTTGCCCGCATCGGTCATTTCCTTGATATAGAGCGTCTTGATTTGCCGCTGGAATTTGGCGCGGACCATTTCGGGGCGGTCCGTTGCCGGATCAACAGAGCCGTTGATTTCCAAAGTCAGCTCGGGCCGCTCGTAAAGGGCTTTTGCCAGCGTGTTCAGTTTATTGGTCTCTGTCACGGGAATATCGGGCAGGCCGGGACCAAATGCGACAAAGCTCAATTGGTCCCCTCCGCCGAACATCGCGCCCAGCAAGGAAAAGGGCGACGTGGCCGCCTTGACGATGAGATTCCCAACCACGCCCCAGATGATGGGCGCAAGTTTGAATTTGGGATCATCGATTCGCCCTTGCACGGGGACGTCCAGCAGGATGCGGCCATGGCGATCTTTGAGCAACGCGATGGCCAGCTTGACGGGCAGTTTGGTCGCGTTGGTGCTGCCGTTTTTCGCGCCGAGCGTCAGTTGGTCAATGAAAATGTAGTTCGACGCATTCAGGGCTTTCTGCTGGATCTTATAATTTAGGGCCAGGGAAAGTTTGCCTTTCTGCAAAGGCCGGCCTGCGTATTTTTCGGTGTAGGGACTGAATGCAGTCAGCACGGTGTTGGTAAAGGCGACGGCTACGTCCACAAACAGCTTGTCTGGGATGGGATTGAGTTTGCCGGATATGCTGAAGGACGAAAACTGATCGATTTTCCCTTTCACATCCAGCGCCGACGGTGTCTCGACCCGGGAAGAAATATTCTTGATGCTGCCGCTGGAATTCTGAATGTCAAAAGTGCAATTGGGCTCGATGGACAAATCGGCAAAATGCAGCGAGGCATTTTCAAAGACCAACGCGCCCAGCGTAAATTCCGGCAAGGAGTTGGTCGTCGGCGGCGGGAAAGAATTTGCGGAGGTCGTCTTTTTTTCCGGCAGCATGGTCATAAAGTTGATGCGATGGTCCGGGCCGATGATCACGCTGTTCTTTGGGTTGGAAAACTTAATCTGGTCAACGTGAAGTTTCAGCGGCTGCAAATCGGCCTGGATGCCGGTTACTTCGAGCGCATCCCATGTGACCATGTCGTTGAACAGCACTTCATCCGTCACGCCAAAATTCCGCAGCGAAACATCGCCGGCAAAGTTGACCATGGGAGCTCCCGGCACATCCGGCATATAACGCGCGCGGCCGTTGACATAAACCGCGCCGCGCGTGACTGCCAATTTGATCTGCTCATCGAGGTAGGATTGAATCATGCGCAGGTCCAGATTGGTCACGCCGATTTGCAAGTCAGCCGACAGGGGCATGAGCACGACGTCGCCGTTGACGCCGATCAAGCCAGTGTTCTGCAAGCGTAGGTTCAACGCTACTGTGACCAGCGCATTGCTGACGTTGGAAACATTCTTCAAGGTGAAACCCAGTTGATCTATGTTAAAAGTCGCCGGCTTGGGCGGCTTCTTGTCCTCGGCTTGGATGAAATAATTGTCGAACGCGATTTCGTCAATTTTTGCCGTCCAGGGCGGCCCGGCAACCGGAGCGGATTGGGCCGCTGGAGTTGTCTTCGGTTGCGGAACCAGATTAGCCAGAAGATTGATGGTTCCGTTGGGGTTTTGACGGACCAATATTGAGCCTCCGCTGGATTTGATCTGGCCGACCTCCGCCGTGCGCCGCGCCACGCTCGCCGAGATTTGTTTGACGGTCAGCGAGGGGATGGTCAAAACAGCTTCGCCCGTGTCGGGCGTTTTGAGTTGGAACCGGCTTAACGTCACGGTCGCGTTGGAAACATCCAGATCAAGCGCGTTGGTCGCCGAGTCGTAACGATAATCCATGGCGGCATCGACCTGGCCATCGACGATGTCAAAGAGCGCGTAGTCCTGGCTGTAGGGCTTGTATTTGTTGAGCTTCAATCCGGTGAGCTGGAATGCGCCGGAGGAACGGAGCGGATTGACGGTAATATCGCCTGTCCAGCCAAAACTTTCACCGGAATCGCCAGTGGCGGTAATCGCGTAGGAACTACTCTTGTCGCGCAGCGTGGTGAAATCCGTAAGGTGAACGTTAATGGGCTGGTAGAGAATTTTGAACGGGGTTTTCCGCGTGAGATCGGCAAAGGCCACCGCGCCGTTGGTGACGATGAGATGATACACAATGACGGGCGGCGGCGACAGGGGTTTTGCCGGCGTGGGCGCGGGTGAAGACGGCGGGTTATTGATTAGATTGGCGAAGTTGAACGTGCCGTCCTTGAGATAAGTGACCTGGGCGAAGGGATCTGTCAACAAGATTTCATCAAATACCCAGGCTCGTTTGAAAATCGAGGAAAGCTGGAAATTGACATAAAGCTCGCCGAACGAACTGAACACATCGCCGTTGGGTTCCTTTAACGAAAAGCCGTCGATGGTCAGCGACAGCACGTAAGGGTTAAACTTGACCCGTTCAACGGCAACCTGCCTTTTGGTCAGCGTCGGCAGGCGTTGCAGCATCTGCGATTTGACGACGGCGGGCACTACGAAAAAGCCGATGAGGGTATAGAGAAGGATTGCGATCCCCAGCGCGATCAGCCATTTGGTCCGTCTCGGCATTTTGCCCGCAGTATCCGTGTTCATAGTTTTATGCCCGGTTCGATGTTAAAAACACAGATGCAAAAGGCAACTGAATTAATCCCGGTTTGAGCCGCTTCACCATTCCGACGCGCCGCCATAACCAATGAAATCAGGAATCATGCTAAGAAATGGCCCGTAACAGGGCGGCGCTTCTGCTGTGGGGCAGTTTTCCCAAATGGTAAATCAAAAAGCCGTGCAGGTATTTCTCGATTTCTCTCTCTTGCGCGGCGCTCAGGCGCAATCGAAAGAGGGCTGGCCAATCTTCGCTCGTAAACTTTTCCAAAAGCTGCCGGACGCCGGCGCTCAAGGGCGTTTGCGCCAAGTCTGGTTTCAGCCCCAATTCGTGCAGCAGTTTCATTTCGAAGGCAAAGATCGTCGTGGGTCTGGCGGGATGCCGCGGCAATTCCCGCAGTAAACTGGTGAATTGGGTGTACGATTCCGGCAGCGGCGTTTCAGTTTCGGTGGTTTGCTCGATGAGCGCGGCGCAATAGGAGGCTTGTTGCAGATACGCCAGTTCCGGTCGCAGCGCGGCGTGACTTTCCAGCAGTCGGACTTCCCGCAAGGTGTGCAAGTCCGAACGGCGGCTGCGCGCAAAACTCAATTCGGCCAGATGGAAAAGGTCGATCTGCCCGCGAAAAGGCGATTTGGGCCGCCGCGCTCCCTTGGCCACTGTCGCCAGCCGCCCCAAGTCCCGTGTCAACCATTGCACGATCAAGCTGGTTTCTGTCAGCGGCCGCGTGCGCAGGACGATTCCGGTCGTGCGCTCGATGTTCATTTCAAGGGCGGCTGCACCCGGTCCATGACTTCTTTTTCCGCCGGCAACACCGAGATGGAGTGCCCGGCGTAATCCGGAGAAATGGCGCCGAGGCTGATGATGAATTTAATCCCGTCCGCCACCGAAATATCCAGTTTGATAATCTCGCTTTCCGGCACGAGCAGCAGGAATCCGCCCGTCGGATTCGGCGTGGTTGGAATAAAGACGCTGATTAATTTCTCGGGGCCGAGACCCCGCTGTTCGCCGGTGACAAAGGCCAGGGAGCGCGAGCGGGCATGGGGAAAGGAAACCAGCACCACTTGTTTAAAGGAGGATTTGTTGCTGTGGAAGGATTCATTAACCTGTTTGATCGTGCCGTAAATTTTGTTCAACAGCGGGACCCGCATCATGCCGTGATCGAGCCATTCAATGGTCTTGCGCCCGATATAATTGCGCCCGTAGCGGCCCGCCAGGCAGATCAACAGAACTGTCAACAAAAGCGCCAGCCAGCTCCAGTACCAATACAGATCGCCGAGTTCTCCGTTGGGCTTTTTGGCGTGAGTCCAAGTGTCAGGCAACAGGTAGAGTAACGCGTCGGTTTTATCGGAAATGAACCCAAAAATCCAGTAAACGACCCACACCGAAATGGCTGCCGGCAAAACCACGGCCAGGCCGGCAAAGAAATTGGCCCGCCACCGCGCAAAAAAACTATTTCCGTCTGGAGACATTTTTGACGCCGCCTAGTTTGCCGAAGTCAAAGCAGCGCGACAATTCCTTTACGAGCTTATTTTCTTCCCGCTTCATGGTCCGCCGCATGCTTGGTTCCGCGTCATCGTAGCCTTCCAAATGCAAGATTCCGTGAGCCAGATAACGAACCATCTCCGATTGCCAGGTCGCCGCAAAGCGGCCGGCCTGGGCGACGGCGTCCTCAACAGAAATGAAAATCTCGCCATGCAACCTGCTGTCGTCCCCGGCTTCCTGATGATTGAAAGTGATCACGTCTGTCGAGGCGGAATGGCGCAAAAAAGTCTCGTTTAATTCCGTCATTTCAATGGCGTCGATCAGATGGACCCCCAACTCATATTTCTGGAGGGTGAGGGATTTTTCCAGGAGGTGTCTGGCGACACGACGCAACAGCGCCACGCTCAATTTCCGGCTCTTTTGCCGGTTAAAAAGGCGCAAAATTCTCATTGCTGCCGGCCGCGATGTTCTTCGTAAGCCGCAATGATGCGTTGCACCAGCGGATGCCGCACCACGTCGCGGCGCGTCAATTCCACCAGCGCGATGCCCTCGACGCCTTTCAACGCGTGTTGCGCTTCGAGCAAGCCGGAACGTTTGTGACCCGGCAAATCGATTTGCGTTACATCGCCGGTGATGACCGCTTTGGAGCTGATGCCCAGACGTGTGAGGAACATGAACATCTGTTCCGCCGTGGAATTTTGGGCTTCGTCGAGGATGATAAAGGCGTTGTTCAACGTGCGTCCGCGCATGTAAGCCAGCGGCGCGATTTCAATGACGCCTCGTTCCATGTGCTTTTCCACTTCTTCGGCGGGGAGCATGTCCTGCAACGCGTCGTGCAGAGGCCGCAGGTAAGGGGTGATTTTTTCGTAAAGGTCTCCCGGTAAAAAGCCCAGCGCCTCGCCGGCTTCCACGGCGGGGCGGGTCAGGATGATCCGCGAAATCTTCTCCTCCTTCAAGGCCGCCAGCGCCGTGGCCATCGCGAGAAAAGTCTTGCCCGTTCCGGCCGGGCCAATGCCAAAAGTCACATCATGCGCGCGAATGGCATCGACATATTTCTTTTGTCCCACGGTCTTTGGGACGACCGGCGCCTTGCGCGTCGAGGTGACGATTCTATCGGCGTAGAGCGTGCGCAAGGCGGAGACGCCCTCGTTTTTCACGACGTTGAGCGCTTGGGCGAATTCCCGATTGCGCACCGTGCCGCCGTTTTGTACCGAGCTTTCCAGCAATTGAAACATTTGCCGGGCCCGCTCGATGGCGTCGGCGGGGCCGTCGAGTTTGATCCAATTCTCGCGCGCGACGGCCTTGACGGAGAGTTCTTCCGCCAGGGCTTCCAGATTGCGTGGTTCGTTGTTGAACAATTGTTGCGCGAGGCGCGCGTTCTCGAAGTGAAGTGTTTCCGTGGGCATGGCGGGGATTATTCAGCCAGCGCGGCGCGCAATTGTTCCGCCACTCCGGCCAGCGCCTCCGGCAGCACCGTGGTACCCGCGATCACGGGCATGAAATTGGTGTCGCCAGTCCAGCGCGGGACGATATGGATGTGGACATGCTCGATAATGCCCGCGCCGCCGGCTCTGCCCAAATTAATGCCGATGTTAAAACCGTCCGGTTTCATCACCTGGGTCAGGGCGTTTTGGCAGCGCCGGGTTAATTTCATCAAATCACAAAGTTCCTCCTCGGTCAGCCCGTTCAAATCGGGCACCATCTTGTAAGGCACGATGAGCAAATGACCGCCGACGTACGGATAACAATTGAGCACCGCGTAGCAAGTGCGATCGCGCGCGACCACATAATTGCCCACATCATCGCTGGACTCGGCGATGCGCTTGAAAAGCTCGGCGTTGCCGGGAACTGGCTTCGGTCCCCGGATATAATTAATTCGCCACGGCGCATGCAAAGGCTCCATCACGTCAACCCTAGTGGTTGCGCGAACCATTGTCAAAACCGGAGCAGGCCCTTTCCATTTACAAATTCTTTCCGCTATTGTAATTGTCCCCCCGCGACGGCTTGGGTATCGTTACGTCAATTAGGAATATATGAAAAAACTTGTCATTGGTTGCGGGGTTCTGCTGGTTCTGGGCGTTATCGTCCTGATCATCGTTGCGATTGCGGGCGGGAGCTATAACCGCCTGGTGCGCTTGTCGCAGGCGGTGGATTCTTCCTGGGCGCAGGTGCAAAACGATTATCAGCGCCGCGCGGACCTCATTCCAAATTTGGTCGCCACCGTTTCCGGCGCGGCCAAGTTTGAAAAATCCACATTGACTGAAATCACCGAGGCGCGCGCCTCAGTGGGCAAGGTCAATATCGACGCCAAATCCGCGCCCACCGATCCGGCCAAGCTGGCCGAATTCGATCGAGCGCAATCCCAGCTTTCCTCCGCGCTCTCGCGGTTGCTAGTGGTGGTGGAACGGTATCCCGATCTCAAGGCCACGGCCAATTTCGTCAGTCTCCAGGCCCAATTGGAAGGGACGGAAAATCGCATCACCGTGTCCCGGCAGGACTTCAATAATGCCGTGCAGGCTTACGATACGGCGATCAAATCGTTCCCCGCCGTTTTCTACGCGGGCGCGCTGGGTTTCCACGAGAAACCTTACTTCGCGGCCACGGCTGGAGCGGAAAAGCCGCCGCAGGTGCAGTTTAACTTCGATAACACCAAGCCCGCGCCGGCGCCGGCCAAACCCTGACCTCCGTGCGCCGTTGTAGTGTCATTTTCATTTGGATTTGGTGTCTTTCCGCCATTGCCGCCGAAGTCATTCCGCCCGAGCCGCCGCGTCACTTCAACGATTACGCGAACGTTGTCGGCACCACCACTGCGGACGAGCTCGACGCGAAGTTGCATAACTTTGAGCAATCGACTGGCAACCAGGTTGTGGTGGCGGTCTATCCGAAGATGCAGTCCGATTCTTCCATTGATGATTACACCGTCCGCGTAGCGCGCGCGTGGAAGGTGGGGCAGAAGGGTACGAACAACGGCGTGGTGTTGTTCGTTTTCATAAATGACAGGAAGATGTTTATTCAGGTGGGATACGGTTTGGAAGGCGTACTGCCCGACGCGCTTTGCAAACAAATCACCGAGTACGAAATCAAGCCGCGTTTTAAGGCGGGGGATTATGCCGGAGGTTTGACAGCGGGAGTTAACTCCATCATCGCCGCGACCCGGCACGAATACAAAGGGACGGGAGCCACTGTTTTTGAACGCCAGCACACTGAGTCCGCGCCAAATCCGGCGCTCGTGATCGCCTTGCTTATTTTTGGCGGTTACATTTTTTTGTTGGTGTACTCTCGCAGCGCCAGCGCCAGACGCCACGGCTGGATAATTAGCAGCGGCGGTTGGGGAGGTTATTCCGGTGGTGGAGGAGGCGGATTCTCGGGAGGGGGAGGCGGTTTTTCCGGCGGGGGCGGCAGCTTTGGCGGAGGAGGCGCCGGGTCCAGTTGGTAATATGAAAGCCAGCGAATTTTTAAATCGCCTCGAGCACGACGCAATCGTCAAGGAGATTGGCGGCGCGGAGACCAAAACGCGCGGCGAGATCCGCGTCTTCATCAGCCGCAAGGAAACGAAGGATGCGGTGGCCGCCGCCGAAAAGATGTTCCACCATTTGGGCATGCAAAAATCCCCGGAACGAAACGGCGTTTTGCTGTTCGTCGCCCCGCGCGTCAGGAAATTCGCGGTCATCGGCGATAGCGCGGTTCACGAGCGTTGTGGGGATCAATTCTGGAAGGAAGTCGCGCACGAAATGTCGCTCCATTTCGGTCGCGGCGAATTCACCGAGGGAATTATTCATGGCGTGCGGCGCGCGGGAAAACTTTTGGCCGACCACTTTCCCCGTTATGCGGGCGACAAAAAACAGCCGCCCGGCGACGTCGGACACGATTAATTCACAGCAAGTCCAGCACCGCGCGCACGGCCGCAACCAGCGCCGCAACGCGCGTCGGCAAAGGAAAATCTGACGGGGCTTCCATGGTATAGCTCAACGGGGATTTGTTGGTGATGAGGTAAAGGGCTTCGGGCCAATCCGGACGTTCGGCGGGATTGACCTTGGGCCGGATGACGCCGTTTTCCGTTGGCCAATTGTCCACCAGCGGCGCGCTTTCGATCGGGCAGACTTTCGCTACAGCCTCGGTAATTTTGCCCGCGAGGGAAGGCCGCTGATCGGGATTCACTTCATAGACATAAAATCCATTCGACTCCCAATCTTCGTGCAGGCACAGCGTAATATCGAAACGCGGCTGTTGTTGCAGCCACTCCGAATGCGCGCGCACCTCCTCGCTTTGCAGATGGCGGTAGTCGCGGTTAAGATCGATGCCCTGGTAATTCTCGCGGCGGTTCAGCGTGAGGCCGGTTGGGTTCAAACACGGGCAAAGCCAGATCGCTGCGTCTGCCGGCCAGCGGTCGTCCTGCAACAATTGCAACGCCGCCACCGGCCCGGCGGGCTCGTCGCCATGAATCCCGGCCGATAAATAAACACGTTTGCGAGTGGAGTCTCGTGGCCGGCGATAGGCGATGAATTCCTGCGGCTGAGCCGGGTTGCTGGAGGGCAGGGGAACGGCGTCGCGCACCCAATTTTTCCCGGCGGCAGCCTCTTCGATCGCTCGCAAAATCTTCGGGAGGCCAATGGTCTCGCCGCGATAGCCGCCGATGTTTTTTGCCAGGCGCTCCACTGTGCTATTGATCGGAAAATCCGTGCTTGTCCCAATCAGGGTCTAGGCCGAGGTCCTTGATCATCTGCAAATCCCGCTCGACCGGCTGATTGAGAGTCGTCAAATAATTCCCGACCATCAACGCGCTGGCTCCGGCATGGAAAACCATGCTCTGCATGTCGCGCAAATTGACGGTGCGGCCTCCGGCGACCATGATTTCCTGACGCGGCAGAATGAAGCGGAAACAGGAAATGGTCTTCAAGATTTCCAGAGGCGCGAGCGGCGGCACATTTTCAAACGGCGTGCCTTTGATGGGATTGAGAATATTGATGGGCACCACGTTCGCGCCGACTTCCTTCAAGGAGAAAGCGAGGTCGCACCGGTCTTCCCGAGTTTCGCCCATGCCGATGATGCCGCCGGAACAAATCTTCACCCCGGCCTTTTTCAAGTAGGAAATGGTTTGCAAACGGTCCTCGTAGGTGTGCGTGGTGCAATGGCTCGGGAAAAACCGTTTCGAGCTTTCTAAATTGTGGCCGTAACATTCCACGCCCGCTTCCTTCAAACGGTCGGCCACCTTCTGGCTTTCAATGATCCCCAGGGAAACATCGGCCCGCGTCTTGCCGCTGTCGGACAATTCGCGGATGCGCTGGCACACTTCGTCCAGCATTGGCCCTTCCTTCAATCCGCGCCACGCCGCCACCAACCCCACCGCCGTGATGCCATTGCGCGCCGCTTCCTCCGCCGCTTCCTGGACCGGCTCCGGATCGACAAATCCATACTTGGGCGAACCGGTCTGATGAAAGGCAGACTGCGCGCAAAAACTGCAATTCTCCGAGCACGCGCCCGCCTTGGCGTTGACGATCGAGCACAGATGAATCTTGTTCCCCTTGAAATGCTCGCGAATGCGATTGGCCCCGGCCATGACGTCGAAAATGTCCGCCTGGCCTTCCACATTGAACAGCCACATGGCCTCGTCGCGGGAGATCTGGCCGCCGTTGACGACACGCCGGGCCAGCTCCGAAATCCGGGTGTGGCAGCTTGCGTCAACCAATTCAGCAATCATGGTTGACACAATAATGAATCTCCCACCAAGTTCAAGTGACAAATTGTTTAGGATAACGCGCGGTCGCTCACAGTCGGCGTCGATGCGTAAAGGAATCACTTGCTCGCTGATTGACATGCCGGGCTGTATGGTGTATGGTGTATTCCAGACATGAAAGTTACATTTGAACTTCCACCTCCCGTTGTGCAACGGCTGCGCGCTCATATTCCCAGCGGTGAACGGTCAAAATTTGTGGCGGATTTGATCTCAAGGAAATTGCAAAAGCAAGGCAATGCGCTGGAGTGCGCTGCCCAAAAAGCCAATTCCCTGCGCAAGGTAAATCGGGACATGAAAGACTGGGAAGCTTTGAACGAATATGAAGATTGAACGCGGGGAAATCTGGTGGGTGAATCTTGACCCGGTCGTGGGACGGGAAATTCGGAAACGCCGTCCCTGTGTCGTGCTCTCCGCCAACGAAGTGAACCGCATACGCGGTACACCGGTGGTTATTCCGCTCAGTTCTTCGCCGGAAGCTGCGCCGCCGATTGTTCTCTCCGTTCCCAGCGCCGGGCAAGATTCCGTTGCGGTGCTTGATCAAATCCGTGCAGTGGATAAAAAACGTTTTGTGCATCGAGCGGGCATCCTGGCCGATGCCGATTTGAGGAACTTGGAAATGGCCGCCAAGCAGGTATTGCAACTTCCTTGAATCATCCGAGCCCATTCTTACAAGACGACCTCCGTTCCGATCCCTTCCTTCGTGAAAATTTCCAGGAGCACGGCGTGTGATACCCGCCCGTCCACAAACGATACCTTCTCAACGCCCGCTTTCACGGCGGCCACCGCGCTATCCACTTTCGGGATCATTCCTTTGTCAATAATTCCTGACTTTTTCAGGGCCTCCACTTCGCCTATGGGCAAACGGGGAATGACTGTCGCGGGATTTTTGGGGTCGCGCAGCAGGCCGGGCACGTCGCTCATAAAAACCAGCCGGCGCGCTTGCAGGGCGATGGCCGCCTGCGCAGCCGAAACGTCCGCATTGCAGTTGTATGGCTTGCCATCCTCACCGCGCGCGGTCGGGCTGATGACCGGAATGACGCCGTTGCGCAGGCATTCCAGAAGCGGCTCGATGTTGACCCTGGTCACTTCGCCGATGAAACCCGCGTCCACTGGTTCCCCTTGCGGCCCGGCCAGTCGCTGTTTGCGGCAGGTGAAGATATCGGTTCCAGAAAAGCCCTTCGCCTTGCCGCCGAATTTATTAATGGTATTGACAATTTCCGGATTGATTTCGCGCGACAAAACTTGTTCGACGACGTGGGCGGTGCATTCGTCCGTTACGCGGAGACCTTGAATGAAACTGGCTTTCAGCCCGGCCTTTTCCATGGCACGCGTGATGGCTTTGCCGCCGCCATGGACCACGACGGGATGGATGCCCGCTGCCGCCAGAAAAACGATGTCCCGCGCCACGCCGTCGCGTCCGGACGGATCCGGCGAATCCATGAAGCTGCCGCCGTATTTGATGATAAAAGTCTTGCCCCGAAACCGTTGCAAATACGGCAACGCTTCCAGCAATACATCGGCTTTGGAGATCAAGGCTTCCACGAGTTTCCCCTCTTAATCGTAATCCTAATCCTAATCTCTTGGTCTTTCATGGTCGAAGCAATCATTTGGATTAGGATTAAGATTAGGATTAGGAATGTCAACGGCATCACCCGCCCAATGACGAGGGATCGTTGACATCGCCTTTGTTGAAATCCACGTAGGCTTCGGTCAGGTCGCCCGAATAAATCCAGGCGCGGGCGTTGCCCTGATGCAGGTGGATGTGCAGGTCGAATTGTTTTGCCGTCGTAATCTGGCACAGGGCCTTGAAGGAAACATTCGTCGGACGGCCCCACTTTAGGGAATACAGAATCTTCTGGCTGCCGGGCAGGCTGTAACCCACGTCCACCCCGGCCTCGACCACCGCGGCGGAGGAATAGCCGAGCGCGCAGAGAATGCGGCCCCAATTCGGGTCGCCGCCGCACCAACTGGTCTTGACCAGAGTGCTGTTGGCCACTGCGCGTGCCGCAGCGTCGGCGTCGGTGTCCCTTTTCGCGCCATGCAGACGCACGGTGACAAAGCGCGACACGCCTTCGCCGTCGAGCACAATTTTTTTGGCCAGTTCCAACGTCACATAATCCAAAGCGGCCTGAAAAATCTCAAAATCAGCCGAGTGCGCGGTGAGCAGGGGATTGCCCGCCAGGCCGTTGGCCAAAACGAGCACGGTGTCGTTGGTGCTCATGTCGCCGTCCACGGTGATGCGATTGAAACTTTTCGCGACGGACTCATTTAACGCGGCCTGCAAGGCTTTTGCCCCGATGGCCGCGTCCGTGGTCAAAAAGCAAAGCATCGTGGCATGCAACGAGCGCAAGGCGGGCCGCGCACCCGTCGGGCTCATGCCCGGCTGGATCATGCCGGCGCCCTTGCAGATGCCGCCCAACCGCACCGTTTTGCCGCCAAGCTGAAATTCAACCGCGATTTCCTTGGGCCGGGTATCGCTCGTCATGATGGCTTCGGCGGCGTGATGAGCGTGATCGGGCCCGGCTGTGAGTAGGCGGGCGGCATCGAGAATTCCCTTCTTGACGTTGGCCATCGGCAGGACGACACCGATGCGGCCCGTGGAAGCGACTAAGACATCGCGCGCGGAAATTTTATTGGCGGCGGAAGAATTCAGGGCGGACGCGGTTATTTCGGCCATGGCCTCGGCATCGTGCAGGCCCTGACGTCCGGTGCAGGCGTTGGCGTTGCCCGAATTGACCACGACCGCCCGCGCGTGCCCGCGTTTGACCCGCGCCGCGCATAACTTGACCGGCGCGGCGCAAACCTGATTAGTCGTAAACGTGCCCGCCACCGTGGCCGGCTGGTCCGAGACAATTAGGGCCAGATCGCGTTTTTGGCCTTTGTTCGAACCCTTGCCTGTGCCGAGCCTTTTGATGTCGCAAAAAACGCCCGCGGCCTGAAAGCCTTGCGGGGCCGTCACCGAACCGTCGATGGATTTAAATGGAAAATGTTTCACAAATGGCCCATGACAAAAATAAAAAGGGCGTCAAGTGTCAACAACCTTCGCCAACGGTTTCATGCCGAGGAGTTGTTGCGGGCTGTCAAAAAGAATTGCCCGGGCGACCACCAGGGCTTGCGCCTGTGAATATTGGCCCTGATCGATTCGCTGGGCCAGCACCTGGGCCAGTTGTTTGCGGATCAAAATGGCCTTGGCGAAGGTCCATTCCACGCAGTAGGCGTCGGAAAAGAAACCGATTTGCTTGTTGGCGGGCAGCATGTCGAGCCGCTCGGACATGACCTGGCGCATCACGTCTGGAAAAAAATTATGCCACCAGTAGCCGGCCAGGCTGAAATTGGGCAGTTCGCGGGCCAAAGTGCAGAGCGACTGGTTGGCGTGGCGGCTGGCCAGGAAACATTGAAAGCGCAAGCGGGGATGGCGCCCGATCATCTCAGCTAATTGTCGAATCGTATCCTGTTTGAGCCGGCTGCCCGTTTCGAAAGGCAACGGCTCCGCCCCAAAACTGAATTGAAACACAATGCGGTCACCGTGTTTTTCGAGTTGGGTGAGGAAGGCTTCGTTGATGTAGCTGGCATAAATATCGCGTTCGGACGGGCCGGCTTGCGCGCGCCGGGCCAGCGCCGCTTCCATCTCCGCGTCGCTCGCCACACGATAATCGATATCGGTGGAAAAATGGGTGGCGGTGCAGAAAACCTGATCGTAGGGAATGGCCTTCGTGTAATGAGAGACGGCGGCGTGAACATCGGCCAGGGAGCGAATGGTGCGTTCCGTCGGCGGGCGGCCACCTGCTCCGATGGGCGAGGGACTTTCCGGCGTGCGGCCCCAGCATCGCTCCACTTCGTAAAGGGCCGTGTCAAACTCGCCCCACTGGCAGCGCGTAAAAAATCCCCATTCCAGCGCGTACTGGAGGCGTTCATCATCCTGGCCCTTGCCGCGCCGGGCGATTTCGGTGCCGGTGCGGCGAATCTTGAGCTTGTCAAAAATCGAATAATGCCAGGCACGGTCAGTGGCGCGCTCGCGGATCAGCCCGTCGAGCCTGCGCCAATTCGCGGCGGTGATTGGTTCCTTCCAGCCGTACAATTCCTGCAAGATCAATCGGACACCCCAAAAGCAACTCGTATTTTGAATGGCGGGCAGGAAGGGCAGGGCCTCTTCAATCCGGTGGCGGGCCTCCTCTGGCGAGGGTTCGCCGGGATATTGCGTCAAACGCGCCCCGCTGGGACAGCCCGCCGCGTAAAGATCGGTGATGACCATGTGGTAGAGGAGAACGTCGTGCAAACCGCGCGCGCCCAACTGGCCACCCACTAAATGAGTATGAATATCGAACATCGGCACGTCGGCCAGCGCCTCTTCCACGACTTTGATCGATGAGTTCATGTGCGGGGAATCATTCACTGTTGTCTGGCTTATGCCAAGAATTTCCAGTCAAAGGCTTTTCAACGAATTTTTCACTGCGACTGACTGCGACGCACTGCGACGGAGTCGGACTCGAATCCTTTTCCACAGCGAAATTGTCCTGGTTGGCCTTATGGGCTTCCCGCTGCAACTCCGCGACACCGCGGCAAATTCCGTTCAAGACCCGCGCCTGGGCCTCGACATCCTTGGTACATTTCCCGTCCCAACGCACAAGCAAGCTGGCGTAACGCGCGGCCAGGATCTTGGCCGCCTGGTCCGCTGGAGCCTTTTCGCGCCTTTTCTCCCCCTTTGCGACAAAATCGTCCGCATTCCGGACGTCGGCAAAAAAATCCCGGCGGGTCAGCCAATCCTGGAACCCGCCCAGCCGCCACTGGCTCAAGTTATGTTTGCTGACCGGTTCGCCGCCGAATTCCCTCTCCACGAACTTCTGCACCTCCGGCAAGGCATTGAGCCAGGCGAGCAATTGGGGGCTGGGTTCGGAGCGTTCCAATCGTTGATTCAATGCCTCGCGGACATCCTGAGGGAGGCGGGCGATTTTGCCATTGCGACTTTTCATTGTTTTAGGGTGTTTGTTGGCGGCCGGCCTATTCAATTATTTATCCATTACTATCATCAGCCAATTAAATTAGTAGAAATATATATTAAAAGCAATTAATTATGTTAACTATTTTTGTAATCTTCCATTTTCTAGAAAAAAGGCCCTTCTGGCCGGCAGGTTATAGGTTTCCTAGGGTGACGCTCCAAAGTCATCCATTGGCGAAGCGGTAATCGTTCCGCCAGCTCGCCCATCGCGAACCTCCAGCCAACGCCTGACTTGGCGGCCTTACTGAACGGAAGCCCGCCAAAATGCTGATATTCCGGCTGGCTATTTGGCCGCCAGTTCCCTAGCATTGAGCCGGATGGCCAAACTTGTCTTTGACATTGAAACCTCAGCCCTGCCGCTTGACCAATTTGATCCAGTGCAGCAGGAATATTTGTTTCGCGAGGCGGAAAACTTGCCCAATCCCGCCGCCCGCGAGGCGCGACGCTCGGAAATCCAGCGGCAGTTCAGCCTCTGGCCGCTGACGGGGCAGGTGGTGTGCATCGCCATGCTCAATGTGGATAGTTGCCGGGGCAAGGTCTTGTTTCTGGCGGACGATGGGGGCGACGAAGATCATGCAGGGGGCGCCGTGGAATTCGTGCCGTGCGCCGACGAGGCGGATCTGCTGGCCGAGTTTTGGGATGTGGCGGAGCATTATGATTCCATTGTCACTTTCAACGGGCGGGGCTTTGACGTGCCGTTTATTTATTTGCGGTCGGCGGTGTTGAAGGTGGAGGTGTCGCGCAAGGATTGGCTGGGTTACCGTTACCAAATAGAGCCGCATTGCGATCTGCTGGAACAATTAACCTTTTACAACATCAGCGGGCGCGACGGCGCGGCCCGGCGGTTTAACCTCGATTTTTATTGCAAGGCGTTTGGCATCGAATCCCCCAAAAGCCAGGGGGTGACCGGAATGGATATTGGCCGGATGATGGCCGAGGGAAAAAGCCGGGAAATAGCGGAGTATTGTTTGCGGGACGTCCATGCCACCGTGGCGCTCTACAGAATTTGGCAAGAGCGCCTGGAGGCTGTAAAATAAAATACGATTATGCTGAAGAAGAGCAACGGATCCGGGCCGGTGGGCCGCCTGGCGAGCCCGCCGATTGGCTTGCTCGTGTGTTTTGCCGTCGAGGAGGAGACGAAGTTTTTTGCGCCGCATCGCTCCGGTGGCAAAGGGTTCCAATTGGCGACCACGTTTCAGGTTTGGATGACGGGGATCGGCCGCAAAAACGCGGCGGAAAACGCGCGCAACGCCATCGCCCATATGCGCCCCGAGCGTGTCATTACCGCCGGATTTGCCGGCGGATTAAACCCGAAATTAAAATGCGGGACGGTGATTTACGAGGAGGATTTTGACGCGGGGTTCGGACCGGAGTTGGAGGCCTTGGGAGCGGTGCCCGCTAAATTTTACTGCCATCGTCGCGTCGCCATTACTGCGGAGGAAAAAGCCGCGCTCTGGAAGGAAACCGGGGCGGACGCGGTGGAAATGGAATCCTCGGTCATCCGCACCATTTGCCGTGAGTTTCACATTCCCAGCGCGACGATTCGCGTCATTTCCGACGACGCGACCCAGGACCTGCCGTTGGATTTCAATGCGCTGATGACCTCGGAGGCCCGAATCAATTATCTGAAGTTGTTTGGCGCGGTGTTGAGCCGGCCGAGCCGGATTCCAAAACTGATCGAGTTCCAACAGCAGACCATCGGCGCGGCGCGAAAACTCGGGGCCGTGCTGGAAGAATTATTGCGAGCGGAGCGTAGTTGAATCGGTGGCGGCGGGGGACGGGGAAGCCGTTTTCTTGGCCTCTTCGCTATAGCTAGTCAGGAACGCTCCGAAAGCGATGAGCAGCACGCCCGCCCAGCGCACGGGGCCAACCTTTTCGTGAAGGAGAAATTGAGCCGCCAAAGTGGTGACAATAAAACCCATGGAAGTCAACGGCCAGACAAAGCTAACGTCGCGCACGGATAGCATATAAAGCAGCGCCCCGAAGAACGCGGCTTCAAGGGTGATGCCAAGAAGAATTTTGCCGTTGCATGCCCCCTCCTTGATGACGCGGACGATTTGGCTGGCGGAGATTTCGGTCGCGCCGTTGATTTCCTTCAGTCCACCGCTGAGGAAGGCGATGCCGATGGATTCAACAATCGAGGCGACAATCAGGATGAGAAGAATTTTAGCCATGATTCATAGGTCCTGGTAACGGATCAACTGAATGTCCAGTTGCCGAACCAGGGCTTGGGTTGACGGGTTAACAAGCGCATCAAACTCGTTCTTAAATTGGTCGAGAGAGGGATGGGAGTAAAGCTCGGAATCTCCTAACGGCAGGAGCGGCAGAAGTTTTCTGACGTAGCCGTCATCGACTCTGCCGCTTTGCAACAGCCCGAAAACGGCCCCGGTATGGCGGATGTTCCGCCGCGCCAACACCGGCCGGGCCCTGGCGGAAAGAAGACCGAATATGACGGCGTGGCCAAGACGATAAATCCAGTGGCCGGAGGCGAGGCGGGCGTTTAACAGAAACGGGTCCCGGGTCAAACGCAGGGCGCGAACCTCTGATCGTGCAGCGTTGTCACACAGAATTTTTAAGACGGAGGGATGCAGGTGCATGTTCAGATGGCCGTTGACATGGTCGAGATTCAGGCCGGAGGCGCGGAATTTTTCGAATTGCGCCGCGATTTCATCGCGCAACTGCGCCCGGCAGGCGGCCGAGAAAAAATAACGGAATCCGGCGGCGGCAGGGTTGTTGGAAAACAAAGAATGGCAGTTGACAAGCTGGGGAACGGCGGACGGTGGCAACGCTGAACGACCACAAGCGACGGACAGGTGCAAACCGACGCCCAGGCCAGGATTCTGGCGCGCCAGATCCACCGCTTCGTCGGCGGCCGCTTCATTCACCATGAGGCTTGCCGTCGTCAAGATGCCTTCGCGATGGGCGCGGATGACGGCCTGATTGATGGCATGAGAACGGCCAAAATCGTCCGCGTTGACAATCAGGCGACGTCTGGCTTCACGGGATGCCATAGTTCGGCGCGGCCGCGCCCAGAAGCAGGCGGCACCAAGTGCGGAAAATGAGAAGGGTTTTCTGGCCTTTGTTCAGGCGCGTCGGATGCGGTCCGAAAACTTGGAAACGTCCGCGCTCCAGCTTGCGCAATAACCGCCAATAGACCGAACCCATCAACTCTGCGGCGGCCATGGAACGGCGGTCGGTTGCGGGCAGTGTTTGCCGGGCCAGGCTGTAAAACTTCCGGGCCTGGCGGGCCACGCTCTCGGCCACTTGTTCGAACCGCTCGGACCAGACCCCGCGCAGAATTTCCTCGGGCGAAAGCTGGCAGCGTTCCAATTCGCAGAGCGGCAGATAAATTCGGCCGCGCTCGGCGTCCGTCCGCACATCGCGCAGAATATTGGTCAGTTGCAACGCTTTTCCAAGATGGATGGAGTAGTCACGGCAGGCCGGATCCTTGTAACCAAAAATTTCGACGCTGAGCAGGCCGACGACCGAAGCCACACGAAAGCAGTATTGTTCCAAATCTTCGTAGGTTTGGTAGCGTTTGATGTCCAGGTCCATTTCGACGCCGCGAATCAATTCGTCAAAATGGGAAAACGGCAAATGATACTGCGCAATGACAGGCTGCAATTCGCGGTTGACAGCGAACTCGGGCGAAAGCCCCTGGCAAGCCCGCCGGACATCCTCGCGCCACGCGGCCAGATGGGCGCGGCGCTTTTCCGATGGGACAGATTCGTCGTCCGCAATGTCATCCACCTCGCGGCAAAAGGCGTAAAGGACGGACATGGCTTCGCGGCGGGCTTTAGGCAGTAGAACGAAAGCCAGGGCCAGGTTGGAGGCGCTTTTGCGCGTTATAGTTCGGCTCTGTGGAGTCATGGAATGACCGTCACGCTGCTTCAAGCGTCTTTGGGAATAACGGAGGTGTCTTCTTCATCGGTCCCCGAGGCGATATTGAGGCGCTGCATGCGATAGCGCAAAGCATGACGGCTAATCTTGAGTTGCTCCGCCGTCCTGGAAATGTTGTAGCGGGACTGTTCGAGGGTCGAATTGATTAATTGACGCTCAAAATCGGCCATGATCTCGTCGAGGGATTTGTTGCCGGTAACAACGGTGGTTTCAGGTTTGCGCAGCCGGCCTTCCAGATTGAAATCCGGCAGGCTGGCTGGCTGAATCTCGGGACCCGGTTCCAAAATGACGGCGCGTTCGATGACGTTGCGCAACTCGCGGACGTTGCCCGGCCAGTGATGGCCCAGCAATTTATTTTTCGCCGCAGCCGTAAAGCTGCGAATGTGTTTATTCATCGTGGCATTGAACTGGCTCAAAAAATTCTCAGCCAGGATGATGACGTCGTTGCCCCGCTCGCGCAAAGGCGGCGGACGAAACTGGACGACATTGAGGCGATGGTACAAATCCTCGCGGAAATTGTTCTGGCGAATCGCTTCGTGGATGTCGCGGTTGGTGGCGGCGATGAGACGCACGTCCACATGCAATTCGTCGTTGCCGCCGACGCGGGTGTAACTGCCGTCCTCAAGGAAACGGAGCAGTTTGGCCTGGAGCGGGCGGCTCATGTCGCCGATTTCATCCAGGAATATGGTGCCGTTGTGGGCTTCCTCGACGCGGCCGAGTTTTTGTTTGACCGCTCCGGTGAAGGCGCCTTTTTCATGGCCGAACAGTTCGCTTTCCAGAAGGTTTTCCGGAATGGCGGCGCAGTTGATGCGGATGTAATTGTTGGAACGCCGCTGGCTCAAACTGTGCAGTGCGCCCGCGATGAGTTCCTTCCCGGTGCCGCTTTCGCCCAGGATCAAAACGGTGGCATTGGTCGGGCCGAATTTTGTGATCAACTGGCGCAACTCCTGCATGCGGGGTGATTCGCCGATGATCTCGTCGAGGCGGTAAGGCTCTGTGACGTGGGCGCGCAGGGCGGCGTTTTCGCTGAGCAGGCGATGGCGTTCGGCGCAACGCGCGACGGCGTGGAGCAGTTCCTCGGGAGCAAACGGCTTGGCCAGGTAATCGATGGCGCCCGCCTTGATGGCCTCGACCGCCAGTTTGGGAGTGGCATAGGCGGTGATCATGAGGCACGGGGTGTTGGGCCAGCGCTTGCTCGCCGTGGCCAAAAACTGATACCCGCTCATGCCGCCTAAACGCGCATCCGTAATGACCATGAAAAATGACTCCCTCTCCAGCAGGGCGATGGCTTCTTCGGCCGATTCGACCAGCTTGAGTTCGTAACCTTCGCCAGACAGGATCGACTTCAACGAAAGACGCATGTTCTTTTCGTCATCGACCACCAGGACGGGAGGAAGGGGCCAGTTCATTTGGATAGCCTCATTAGTATTCTTGCCGGGAATTCTAACGTGAAACGGGTGCCTTTTCCAAGCTCTGATTGCACATTGACGACGCCGCCGTATATCTCGGTGTTATGCTTCACGATGGCCAGTCCCAGGCCGGTGCCTTTTTCGCGGGTGCTGAAATGGGATTCAAAAATCTTGTCGATCTTGTCGGGGGCAATGCCGGGCCCGTTGTCCGCGATGGAGATGATCACCGAATCGTTCTCCCCGTACCGCACGGAAACTTCGATCCTGCCCACGCCATGCATCGCTTCGCGGGCATTTTGCAGGAGGTTGACCAGCACGCTGGAAAGATGCCGCTTTTGCATCAGCAACGCCGGCAGAGACGCCTCGTAATTTTTGATAATCTCGACTCGATATTTGGCGGCAGGCGGAAAAACTTCCAGGATGGCGTTGTCCACTTCGTCGCCGACTTCGAGGCGCTCCACCGTTCCCTCGGCCAATTGCGCGTAACCCATCAACTCGGTGATGATTCGATCGGCGTGCTCGACTTCATCGCGAATGATCAGGACATGCTCATCCACCGCCGTTTCGCCCTCATGCACGGCGCGTTTCAGGGAAAAGGCAGCATTGGTGATAATGGCGAGGGGGTTTTTGATTTGATGGGCGATTTCGGCGGCGAGGCGGCCAGCGGTGTGGAGGCGTTCCTGACGGACGGCAAATTCCGTGGCCTCGGCTTCGGCGCGCTTTTGCTTTTCGAAAAGGACCTGGATGCCGTAACAACACAAGGCCCACGCCACTAGGACGATCATGCGCTCGACCGGTTTCTCACTTCTCTGAGCCGTCTCTGGGCCAAACAGTGTCATATCAAGAGGGACAATGATCTTCTTATCCAGCAACCCCCCGCTTATAAACGCCGCACAGACAAAAAAGTTGAGCATAATTTGGGGAAGCGCGACCGGAATGGCCAGGGCATTGTGCAGAATCAATGCGAGGCAAACCCAGTAGAAATTGCTGTCAAAGCCTCCGATGAGAAATGTCAGGGTGCCGATTAAAAATGCATCCAGCAACCCGACGGCAAAGACCAGCATTTCGATTTTCTTCAATGACAATTGCGGCGCCCAAATAAGAATGATGCCGACGATGACGTTAAGGGCCGTGTAGGCCAAAAAGCCGGCTTTGATCGTGGCGGCATGGCGGAGACTCCACTCCTGGGGTTGGTCGGCGTTTGATTGGTCGGCGCTTTGGACGGAATTTGTTTGTTTGGCTCCCGCTTGATTTGTAACGGCATGGGAGCCTTTTTTGTCGGTGATCGCATGTTTGGCCGCACCTGGGGTATAGAACCAACCGGAAAAAAAGAAGGCATAAGTGAGAATGCCGATAATCAATCCTCTGAGCGGGAGAACAATGTCCCTTTCGACCGTTTGAATGCGGGCGGCGCGTTGGGCGGGTTCGATGGTCGGGGCCGCCAGCAGGCGCGTTAGTTTTTGGAGCGTGCCGGCAGCCCCCGTATTCATCTTGTCTGCGGGCTTCACCGTAATAGTGCGGCGGCCTTTTTGGCAATGTCCTCCACCGGCCACAAGCGCCCGATGCCTTCGTAACCGCAGGAAAGCAGGCCCTTTTCTGGACCGATGAAGTGTGCGCCGCGCCGCTTGAGAGTGGCGACATTGGCCTGGGTTGCGGGATGAAGCCACATTTTTCCGTTCATCGCGGGGGCGATTAACAACTTGGCATCGGTGTTAAGGGCCAGCGCGATGCAGCTCAAGGCATCATCGGCCAGACCGCCGGCGAGTTTGGCCAGGGTATTGGCGGTGGCCGGAGCGATTAGCAGTAAATCGGCCTGGTCGGCTAGTTGAATGTGGGACGGCTTCCAGCCCTCCTCTTCGTCATAAAGATCCGTTACCACGGGATGGCGCGAAAGGGTCTTGAACGGAAGCGCCGTGACAAAGCGGAGGGCGTCAGCGGTCATTACGACATGCACCGCGCAGCCGGCTTTGACCAGCGTGCTGGCCAAATCGACCGCTTTACAAGCGGCGATCGATCCGGTGACTCCCAAAATGACCGTTTTGGCCCTCATCGCATTGATTCCATTGTGCTGCGCCAAGCTCAAGGTTTAAAGGTTAAAGTTTAACATCCCTCACCACGCGGCAGATTGCTTGACGAACGGCGGCAGATTCTTATTATCACGCCGTGACCGAGAGCCAAACGCGTTATGGGCAGGGCCTCATCGTGCTGCTGGGTCTGTTTGCTTTCGCCAGCATCCTTGCGTTTCATAATATCACCGATGGCGATCTCTGGGGCAAACTGGCCCTTGGCTCGTCAGTTTGGGAGCAGGCTCATCTCTTGCGTCACGACGTCTTCGCCTTCACCCCAACTCTACCGGAATATATCGACCATGAATGGGGCGCCGGCGTCGTCTTTTACGGTCTTCTCAAAACCTTTGGCCCCCCGGGCCTGATGGGTCTGAAAATTGCACTGGCCATCGGCGCGCTGGGGTTTGCGCTTGCGACGGGCCGCAAACAAGGTTGCGACCCACACATTCTCCTGTTGCTGGCCATTCCCGCTGCCGCGTGCATTCTGTCGGGATATATTCCTGTTCTGCGCAGTCACACGTTTACCTATTTTTTATTCGCGGTGACGCTGTTTTGTCTGGAAGATCTGCGCAACGGACACCGCTGGCCGGCGGTGGCGTTGCCGCTGACCATGCTGGCCTGGACGAATCTTCATGGCGGTTTTGTTGTGGGCCTGGGCGTTGTCGTTTTCTATGCCGTCGCCGCCGTTTTTTTGCGAAAGAACATCGCGGTCATGACCGGCACCGCGACCGCTTGCGCGATGGTGACTTTGATCAATCCTTACGGCGTCAAATTCTGGCAATATCTTATCCCCGCGCTGCTCAATCCGCGCGCGCGCATTGCCGAGTGGCGTCCGCTGGCTCTGCTGGCCTGGGACGACTTCTGGGCGTTCCGTTTGCTCTTTGTATTGACAATTGCGGCCGTGCCTCTGGGTTGGAAACAAGTTTCCCGGAAGAATTGCCACGGACTCGCCGTCCTGGTGCTAACAGCCTGCATCGGCTGGCGCGCGCGGCGGCACGGTCCGTTTTTCGGCGTGGCCGTTCTTGCCTTTGCCGGGCCGTATTACGCCGGCATGGCCGCGATGTTGCCCGCGGCCATTCGCGCAAAACTAAATCCCATCTGGATCGTTGGAATCCTTTATGCCAGCCTCGCCTTTTATGCCGCGCTGGAAGTCGTCCCCAAGGTGTCAGGGCAACTGCTGGCGCCGGTGGGGGAAGATCCGGTGCGCGAGGCGGACATTCTAAGCCGGTCCGGCGTCAGAGGAAATCTGGCCACGCCATTCGCCTGGGGCAGCTACTTGGCCTGGCGGCTTTACCCGAATATTAAAATCTCCATGGATGGGCGTTATGAAGCGGCTTACCCGGAATCCACCTTTGCGCTGAACGCCGCCTTTTTCGACCGGGACGGCGATTGGTTGAAATTATGCCATTCCTATAAGGTTGATTTTGTCATCCTTGATTTGCAGCAGGGGCAATTGCGACCGGAAGACTTGACAGCGCAAGGTTACGTTCTCGTCTGGAAACAAGGCGATATCTCGGCGCTGTTATGCCTGCCGGAACATGGAGCGGTGTTGAGCGAAGCGGCTCGCAACCTCCCGCCAGTCACCATCGATCCGCTCGATCTAAAAACTCGGACATTGCCACTTTTCCCGGAAGCCCGCTCTACTGGGCGGGGCGGGTAAAGACGCTCGCCACTTTAATATGCGCCGCTTTGGCGGCGTCCATCACTTTAATTAACTGTCCCATGGGCGTATCGGTGTCCGCGCGGATGGCCAGGGTGGTTTGCGGATTGAGGCGAACGGCTTCGATCAGCCTTTGCTGCAAGGTCTCGAATGTCACTGGATCGGTCTTTAAATAGTACGGGCCCTGTTTTGGGATCGACAGGATCAGTGCATTGTCTGCCGCTCCGGCCTTGGCCTGTTTGGATTCAGGCAGCGCCAGTTGGATTGCTGGCAACTGTTTGAATGTGGTGGTGGCCATTAAAAAAATGAGAACGACAATCAAGACATCAATAAGCGACACAATGATGATCGTCGGAGTTTGGCGTCTTTTGCGGGTGGAGAATTGCATGGCGTCAATTAACCGCGATCGCCCGCGGGCGATTCAGCGAGTTCACCGGTTTCTTCCAAGTGATACAATTGCCGCAGGAAACCATCGCACAGCGACGCCATTTTTACGGCGTGGCTTTCGACCTTTTTGTTGTAATAACTCCAGGCAACCAGCGACGGAATGGCCGTGACCAAACCCAACAGTGTGGCGAAGAGTGCGTCCGCAATTCCTTTGGCCAGCCCATTGCTATCACTCAGGCCGGCGGTCCCCATCACGGCGAACAGGGATATCAAGCCGTAAACAGTGCCCACCAAGCCCAGCAACGGCGCGATCCCGACCACAATTTCCAGGACGACCAGTCCCCGTTCCAGTTTCGAAATCTCCTGGCGCGCGTAGGTTTCCAAGCCGCTGCTGTTTTCCACCTTGCTCCAGCGCCGATGTTTGTCGGCCATGAGCAGCAACCGGCTCAACGCGGAAGGATGTTGCTGGCAGATGCGCCGCAGCATCGGCAGGTCGTCCGCCGTCCGAAATGTTTCCAGCGCGCCCTCCACCGCCGGGGGGATCACCTTGACAGCCCGCAAGGCCAGACCGCGTTCCACAATAAACGTCATTCCAACAACGGATGCCAGAAGGAGCACTCCAATAATAATGTTTTCCATGATTCTTCTTCGCGGGTCTCAGTTTAATTCATTCGGTCGAATAATAAAAAGTAAAAGTTATGTCCCGGTACTCCTTGGCGATATCGCGGCGCATTTCCTCCGGCCACGGGCGGTAGGGCGCGGGATCAAAAATGGCCTGCTGGCAAATCAGCCCCAGCAAATCGGACATCTCATTGCGCACCATGTTCAAGTCCGTGATGCGGCCATCCGGGAGCATGCGAAATGACACCACCACCTTGCCCGAGCCTTCCGATGAACGACCCTCCAGCAATTGATACCAGCGCGTGCGCACGGCGTCGATAAATTCCCGGTCGTAATCGCCGTAAGACGTCTTCATCGCGTCAAGCGAGGAATCCATTCTCAGCCGTTTTACGCCGCCGTCCTGCCGCGATTTCTCACCCAACATCCCGTGCTGTGCCATCGCCTCGGCGATGGTGCGCGGGCGCTGATGGACCGGCTGCGGTTGCGTCTCGGTGCCCGTTTCGTTTTCCGACTGGCCGTCCTTCTGCTGCGCTTTCTCTCGCGGTTTGGCCATGACCAGATCGCCAACGGTTTCGGCCTTTTTCGGCAATACTTTTGCCTCAGGCACATTGGCCGTTTCCCGGCTGGGCGGCGAGGGTTGCAATGATTTCGGTTTGAGCGGGACGTTCTCGGTCGTTTTTATCACTTTGTCCTGTCGGCCGCGAATCTCGGGCACGGGCGCAGTTTTCGGATGCGGGTTCGCGGCGGCAGAATTATTGGCGCTGTAAAATTTGGGTGCTTTAGGAGGCGCAGTCTCAGCCAGAGCCGGATCAACATCCACAAAGACCAATTGCGATTGCGTCATTTGTGGCTGCGGGATGAGCTCGCTCTTTTTGGCCGTTCTGGGTGTGAGCAACTTCGGCGTCAAGTGTATCCAGGCCGGCAAATTGAAATTCCGCCACCAACCTTCTTTCTGGCCCGCCTTCCAAATACCGAACACGGTCAGATGGATCAATAGGGAAATAATGAGCGCCCTGAGCAATAATTTCTCAGCGTAACTCCTCTCGCTAAAATCTTGAACCGTCACCATTTACAGAATGTTCCAAACCATTGCGAAAACAACGCAAAAAGGTTGGAAGCAATGCCTCTCCCGGTTTTTCAGAACTTTAGCATTTGGCATTGCGCCATTAGCCTTTATCTTCTCCGCGATGCATCGCGAATCACTCAAAAATGCCAGTCGCATCGTGGTCAAATTCGGCACCGGCGTGCTGACCGACACCCGCAAGCAGCCGGATTTGGCGCAAATGAAACAACTAGCCGGGCAGGTCGCCGCCATTCGCGCCCAGGACAAACAAGTGGTCATCGTCACCTCGGGCGCGGTCGGCGCGGGCATGGGCGTGATGGGTTACGAAAAAAGGCCCGTGGACCTTGCCGCCTTGCAGGCCTGCGCCGCCGTTGGCCAGTCCCGCCTCATGACGACTTACGAGAAACTCTTCGGCGAAGCGGGCTTCGGCGTTGGCCAGGTTCTGCTCACCCATGACGATCTCGAACATCATGAGCGCCATCTCAACGCCCGCAATACCCTCGTCACTTTGCTCGATAAAGGCATTATCCCCATCATCAACGAGAATGACGCCGTGTCCTTTACGGAACTGAAGTTCGGTGACAACGACAAACTTTCGGCCCTGGTCGCCTGTTTGCTTCCGGCCGATGCGCTTATTATCCTGACCACCGTCGATGGGTTGATCGAAAATTTTGGCAAGGCCAACCCAAAAACCATCAGTGCCGTCGAAAATCTGGATGACACGGTCGAGCAAATGGCGGGCGGAACCCGCAGCGAAACCGCCGTCGGCGGCATGGCCTCAAAACTCCAGGCCGCCAAAATGGTCATCCGCTCCGGCATACCTCTTGTTATCGCTTCAGGCCGGAAGAAGACCGTGCTGGCCGACATTTTGGAGGGCAAGGACGAAGGGACGATTTTTGTCGCCCAACCCGCCAAACTGACCGGACGCAAACGCTGGATCGCCTTCTTTCATCATCCCAAAGGCGCGCTGTTCGTCGATGACGGCGCAAAAAAGGCGCTGCGCGAAAATGGCAAAAGCCTGCTGCCTCCGGGCGTCGCCCGTTGCGAAGGTGATTTCGCTGCCGGCGAAGTCGTGCGCCTTTGCGATCTCAACGGCACGGAATTCGCGCGCGGCATTTGCGATTTTGATTCAACCGCCGTCCAGGCGCGGCAGGTATCCGGTGTCCTGGTCCATCGGGATAACCTGGTGGTGCTCTGACCAATGAAAACGGAATCTGCCCTCAATGATCTTCTGGCTGTCATGGCCCGGCTCCGTTCTCCGCAAGGCTGTCCCTGGGACCGCGAGCAGGATCACAAGACCCTCCGCTATCACGCGGTCGAGGAGGTTTACGAACTGATCGACGCCATTGAGGCGGGCGACGATCAGGAGATGGCCGAAGAATTGGGCGACTTGCTTTTGCAGGTCGTCTTCCATTGCCAATTGGCCGGCGAGCGCGGTGCGTTTGACTTCCCGCAAGTGGCCCGGCGCATCACGGATAAGCTGGTGCGCCGCCACCCGCACGTCTTCGCCAATCTCAAAGTCAAAAACGTGGACGAAGTTTGGGCCAACTGGGAAAAAATCAAAACTGCGGAAAAGCACGGCACACGCCACGCCCGCCCGTCCGCGCTGGACGGCATCCCAAAACATTTGCCCGCTTTGCTGAGAGCGGAAAAATTGCTCAAAAAAGCGCGCAAGGCCAAGCTGCCGACGACAGGCGCGCCGCGCCAAAAGCTGCGGTCAAAAGCCGTCCTGGCCAGGGATTTGTTTGAACTGGTGCGAATGGCGCAGGGCAGGGGATGGTCCGCCGAGGATTTGCTGCGGGGCGAGATTAAAAAACAAGAGCGCGCCCTGCGCCGCCTCGAACAAAAGCGGATGAATGAAATGAAATGAGCTTTCTTCGCGTCCGCTCTTCAGTTTATCGTTTTATTTTATGACAGATCCTCGATACGCCAAATTGGCCCGCCTCTTGGTCGACTACTCCACAGAACTCAAAAAAAACGACCACATCATGCTGGACATGCTTGATGTGCCGGATGAGTTCACCATCGAACTGATGCGCGCCGTGCGAAAAGTCGGAGCCATTCCAATAGTTGTGCTGCGCAACAATCGAGTCACCCGCGAAGTCCTGCGCCAAACCAATCGCGCGCACGCCGCCCTGGAACGAAAGATAGAGTTGTTTCGCATGAAACAGATGCAGGCCTACATCGCCTTTCGCGGATCAGCCAACGCCAGCGAAAACTCCGACGTGCCCTCCGCTCTGATGGCCATGTATTCAAAAGCGAGCCGGCCGGTGTTTGACCAGCGCATTAACAAGACCCGTTGGTGCGTTTTGCGCTGGCCTTCGCCGAGCATGGCCCAGGCCGCGAACATGAGCACCGAGGCTTTTGAGAATTTCTACTTCGATGTTTGCACCATGAATTATCCGAAGATGGCCAAGGCCATGGTCCCGTTGCAAAAGCGCATGAAGCGGGCGAACAGTGTGCATATCAAAAGCCCCGGCACCGACCTCCGTTTCAGCATCAAGGGCATCCCCGCCCTTTTGGCCGAAGGCAAGCGCAACATCCCCGATGGCGAAGTGTTCACCGCGCCGGTCAAGAATTCCGTGCAGGGCTTCCTCCAGTACAACACGCCCACCCTTTATTCGGGAACCAAATTTGAAAATGTCCGCCTCGAATTCAAGGACGGCAAGATCATCAAGGCCACGGCCAACAACACCCGTCGTCTGAATGAGATTCTCGATACGGATCCGGGCGCGCGTTATATAGGGGAATTTTCGCTGGGCTTCAATCCCTACATTTTGGATCCCATGTGCGACATTCTATTTGACGAAAAAATTGCCGGCTCGCTCCACTTCACTCCGGGCCAGGCCTACAAGACGGCGGACAATGGCAATCGTTCCGCCGTGCATTGGGACATGGTGCTGATTCAGCGACCCGAATGGGGCGGAGGCGAAGTTTGGTTTGACGGCGAGTTGATCCGCAAGAACGGATTGTTCCTGCCCAGGGACCTGCAGTCGCTGAATCCAAAGAACCTCAAGTAATCTCAGGTCTTCAGCATGGCCAGGAACTGTTTCATGGCCGGCGAGAGGACTTTGTTTTTTTTGTAAATCGCCGCCAGCGGCCGGTAAAGTTCGTGCCCTTCGATTTTTACCTCGGCCAATGTTTGCTTGGCCACTTCCTGCGTAATCGTGCCTTGAGGCACAATGGAAATGCCGGCTTCGATTTCAACCGCCCGCTTCACCGTCTCGATGTTGTCGAACTCCATCACCGTCTCCACTTCCACATCGCTGTCCTTCAAAATCTTGTCAATGGCCTTGCGCGTCGGAATGTCCGGTTCGAAACTGATGAACTTCTGGCCGGCCAGTTGGGACATTTTGACGGACTTCGACTTGGCCAGCGGATGGTGCGGATGGCAAATCAGAACCAGCGTGTCCTTGCGCAACGCGATCACATCCAGCTTTGGATCCCGCGTCGGATAGGCCACCAACCCCAAGTCCACCACGTTGCCCAAGACATCCTCGTAAACCTGGTTGGCGCGCCGGTATTCGACGTGGACATTCACCGTCGGAAAGAGTTTGAGAAACTTCTTCAAATACGGCGGCAGATCGTGCAGGCCTATGCTGTAAATCGTGGCCACGCGGATCGTCCCGGAAATGATGTCCTTGATTTCCTGCAAGCGGTTTTGCAGCGAATCGTAGGTTTGGATAATTTGCTTGCTGTACTCGTAAAGCACCTGGCCCTCCCGGGTCAGGCGAAATTTCTTCTTGCTGCGCTCGATCAATAAGGACTTGAACTGCCGTTCCAGGGAGCTGATCTGCTGGCTGACCGCCGACTGCGTGACGTTGTTGATCTGGGCCGCTTTGGTAAAGCTTTCCGTCTCGGCCAGATCACAGAAAACTTTAAAACTCTCAATCTGCATCCCTCCATTGAAGTCAGAAATCAGGATAATGTCAACTTATGACCAATTATGGTAGTGGTACAGTTTGAATCGGCAAATCTGAATTTCGGCTTGCATCCATACCACTTTATACACGATTTGAAGGGACGGCTGGCCTGCCGCATTCAGTTGACCACCGATGGACACAGTCTGTAAACCCGA
>Ga0182024_10003684_pt1 | contig 36191 bp, 29 predicted proteins | sample P32metaG_FD_120480 | JGI IMG/M metagenome (GOLD analysis project Ga0182024, IMG submission 120480) | Permafrost microbial communities from Stordalen Mire, Sweden - P3-2 metaG (Illumina Assembly) | ecosystem: Environmental > Terrestrial > Soil > Wetlands > Permafrost | place: Sweden: Stordalen...
CCTGAAGCTGCGAGGCCACGATCCCACCACAACAATCGTCGCCGCCTTGCGGGAGATGCTTCAAACAGGGAAATTACCCCCGTTGCCAGCGAAAGCTGCTGCACGCGGCTGAAGTGTCACGATGTGGCGAGATCGCCTTCCGTAGTGTACCCGGAGAAAAATGAGTGCGGAACATCAACGCCCAACCGGTTCCTTTCTCATCCCCGGTCCCCGAGATCCATCGGTATCCGAAGGAGATTATCCTTTATGAGCTTTACTGTATCGGGCTCAATCCTGCCGGTGACAAAAAATGCCTTCGACTCCGCCACACCATCATAGGTGCAGTGGCGGATGAAGTTAAGGATACTTTCGTCGTTCGTTAGCTCCGACCAATGCGGGTGTGACAGATTAATGATAACTATAACCGATGTTTCGGATTTTGTGGATTCAATGATAACATAGGGATCATTCGGTGACATGTCCCTTGCCAGGTAAATAGAAACAACCATCTTGCCAATCTTGGTCTTCAGATCCGGCTTGGTCCTACTTACTACGGCATCCTTAACAACTTCATTCGCCTTCTTAATCAAGCTATTACTCGGCAATTCAAAAGTCTTAAGAAAGTCTCGCATCGCTCCCGATTTGATTTCCTTCTCTAGGACGTTAAGCGCTTCATTTCGCTGAACGTCCGTTGCACGTTTTACCCGTTCATCAGAACCTTTTCGGTGACTCAACGCCAGCTGACGCAAATCGGCTAATTGTTCCTTCAGCTTTGCCTCGAGTGCTTCCTGTTCGCCATCCTCAAAGAGAATTTGATCCTTAGTGTGGCTGACTTCAAAGCCATCAAGCACAAGTTCACCAAATAATCGCTGGTTGACGAGATCGTTAGACCCTCCTTCTTGTGGCCCAAATACAGTCTCGGGTCGGTAGGAATCTGGCCACCCGGTAATAACTCGATTCGCTTGGATAATCGAGAAACCGGCGTTCTTGCGACTCCCCTTCTCTAAGACACCTGCCCAACCGCCAACCCGTTTTGTCCCGACCTTGAATTTGAGCGTTTTCTTTGCCTTCGTTCCGTCCCTTCGCTTTAGCAGCCGCTCGTCAATGTCATCATCCCAAAACAGTTCATCGCCGTTCACCTTCAGGACCAATGACCCATCGTTGATATCTCTCCGGTACAGGGACCGTAAGTAATTCTTGGCTTTGCCCAGTGTGCGGCCCGTCAAATTTCGGTGGAGCCTTCGGATTTCAATAATCGTTCTGTGCTCTTCCGGTGGTGCGATATTCCTCTTGTGAGGAAGGTTCAAGTTCCCACCAGCAACCCTCGGAACGTCGACCTCGATCTTATGGTTGATCTTCTCGCCCAATTTCTTGCTTTCTATGCTCCACAAGTCACCGAACCAACTGGCGCCGGTTTTCAATCCGAGACCGTAGCGGGAGCGCCCTCGCGTGTCGAGTGGTGGTTTTCCGATATAAACCGCGCTCTTAAGCTCGGCGTCCGACATCCCGATTGAGTTGTCGGCGATCCTAATGAAGTCACCTCGCGTATCTCTACCTGTCGAGATTTCAACGGTCAGCTTTCGGCCTTCCTTCTTGTAGACCGGATCCAGCAAGTTTTTATTGTTAAAATATGCTTGCGTGGAATTATCGACGAACTCCGCCAAGGCATACCAAGCTTGGTAGGCTAAACGCTTATAAGACGAGATGATTTCGGGACCAAGCTTTAGTTTCATAGTTAGTTGATGCTAAAATAGTATTTGTCGGTTTTGTCAGCGAAAAGTCGGTAGGTAGCGTTTGGTGAGAGGGGGTTGCTCCGTCCGAGGAAACGCAAGTAGCTTGTACCAGCGTCACGGAAGAAAGCCCACCGCGTGAGGTTCGCGTCGAACACTATGTCGACCTCTTTGTTCCTACCGAGCTTCCTGAATTCGAAGTCACCAATAATCTCCAAGACATTGGCCAGCGTCGCGTGGCGGCGGCAATGAGCCTCGCGAGAAGGGATGACAGGGTACGCACCGAAGGTCCGATAGATGAAGCTTCCATGCGGATTCTTGAATATTTGAAATACGCAGAAATCAACGCCCGCCTTTTCGAGTGGTCGTTGCCACGTATCAACGTGCGCGTCTGCGATCACTAAAACCGAGGGAAGTTCGTTACCAATCAGGCTTTGTAGGCGAGCCAGGTTCACTGACTTGTTGCAATAATCCTTCAATTGACGGTAAATGTATTTGGCCATCTCTGGCCCATTGTAATCGCCGGCTACAAAACAAGCAGTTTGTTCTAACACGTGTCCGAGATTATGTTCAGATAATTCGATTTCAATGATACCCCAGGCCGCAAAATCTTGCCTCACCATCGCAAGATCCGGCCTTTTGGTCTCTGACGTTTGTCTGTTAACTATGTCCTTCTTGAAAGGAAACACGTAGAAATCAGGAAACAACGAGCCAACGTGCTGGCGAATCTCACGCTCCAGCTCTGACTCTCCGTAGTAAGCAACCGCCTTGAGTTCATGATACCACATGGCGTTAGCTGGAATTAGCACCCTCGACATCTTCACTTCTCCCTAATTGTAGAAAACCGACCGCGAGACCCCTCAATATAAACCGGATTCGGCTCAATTGAAATCCAACGCCGTTTGAGCTTTTCTGCCGCTCCGCCAGTTGTGTTACTGCCACCGAACGGGTCGAGGACCAAGTCTCCGGGTTCTGTCAGGAATTTGATGAAAAATTCTGCAAGCCCTGTCGGCATGCGCGCTGGGTGAGGGTCGATCCCATGATCCCGGCAGAACTTTTGGTACGCTGTTGACGCATGCGTATTCGCCATGGTGATCAGGTTCGACGGCGAGTCGCGTTCGTTGCCGTCGTGATGATCCATCTTCAATACGCTCGGGGGAATGGCGCCATCGTGGTTGTTGAGGAACGACGTTTTGCCGATGTAATGCTCAGAGGGACGCCGCCCAGCGTTGTACGACTTCGTTTTCAGCAGATGTTTCATTGACTTGCTGTATTCTACGAGCACACGCCTATTGTCGGCTTTGGGGCGCTCGGTGGGGGACATCCACCAGAGATGCGTGTAGGAATCCTTGAGTCGAATGCGTTCGACTGTTACCCACTGCGCAGGGCTTGGTAGGCGTGCGGGGTTGTGCCAGACGAATTGCTGGCAAAGGTGTAATCTTCCCGTCCGCAGGAATGCAAGCAACGACTCCAGGGCGAGGGTGCTCATCACCGGTCTACCTGGCTCCCACGAATTCCCAACCTCCATCACGATGGAACCCGTGGGGCTGAGAAACCTCTTGAACAGGGGGGCGAAGGCCTTTAACCAGACGACGTACGCGTCCCCCTGCTTATTGTCGTATTTTTTTTTCCTGTTAAGCGGAAACGGTGGCGACGTAAAAATCAGGTCGATCTTACCGCGAAATGAGTCGGCCAAGGGGGACTCGAGTACTTCCTCGGCGTGACCGTGCAGACAAATGCCAGCCCGAGTTCGATATGCTACCTGGGGCTGAATTGGATATCCGTTTTCCATTTCGGGTTTTCCGTGACCGTTTCGAATGCTTGGAGAATATCGGTCGCTGTTTCCCCGGTCAAATCTGTGCAATCGGTCGACATGCGAACTTGACAAGCCATTGCCCCCTCGAACCAGGCTTGCCACCCGTTAGAACGACCATCAACGCCGGCGGCACTCGAAGCGTTGCGCCGGTCGGCAAGGCGTCGAAGCCCCTTCGGAAACGCCGCTTGGGTCGGCGGGACGGCGCATGCCCGCGGCTTGGACGGACGCTACGCCCGCCAAGCTGACCGCCGGCAGTTCGCAGGGCACCTGAGTGCGTCCGGCCTGATCGAATCGCGTCACCTTTGACTTCCCCCCTTTAGCTTCCCTCACATGCCGGGCCAGCCTTCGACTTCGTTGATCGCGGTGAGCTTGGATGGGACGGCTCATGTTCTATAATTGATTCATGACCGATCTTCCAACGACGGACCAAGAACGCAAAGTGCGATTTGCCGAAGCCTTTCATCGGCGCGGGCGTGCCTTTCGGAATCGCATCGTGGAAAAACCGCATGCTGAACGCCAGGACTTCGCTGCGAATCCATCAGGCTCATTGGACTCCCAGAGGAGAACTATCACCGCGTCGGATTCCAGGCAAAGTCGGGCAAGCCAGGCGATCCGACCGGGAAGCTGAAAACGTGACATCCATTTTTGCGGCTCGGACGCGCGGTATTCGCAGGAGACCGGAACCCATGGCGTGGTGGCCCGAAACGAACTGGAAACCGACGCGGCTGATGGAAGTGGCGGGTTCGGCCGACACGAGCACCGGCGCGACCGAAGTGACGACCGACGCCGGCCGGGCGTACATCAAGCCGACGGGGAACCGCCAGGGCCCGCACGTGCTGGCGACCGACTGGGTCGGCACGCATCTCGCGAAAAGCTCGCCAATATCGACAAAGTGCAGGACGAGCACTTGTATGGGCTGTTCCCGGAGTTCCGCGGCTGGCTTCGGGCGGCCATCATCCGGGACTGCGCTTCGCGCCTGAAGGAGTTGGACGCCGAGACCGCGAAGGAGATGATTGAAACGGTTCCCGCGGAGTGGGAGGTGACGCAGGACGCACGCAAGGCGTGGGCAGAGCTGGTCTATCGTAGGGCCGGCTTTGTGGCCGATAACGTCCAGAAGTGGATCGAGCAGGAAGCCCCGTTGTTCGGGACTCCGGGAGAGTGAGCGATGTCATCCAAAAGAGCATTTTACAGCGTGGTGCAATATTGCCCCGATCGGTTCCGCGCCGAGGCGGTGAACGTGGGGCTGTTGCTGTATTGCGAAGAGCCTCGCTTCCTCCGGATCAGGATCGTAGACAACCATCGCCGAATGAGAAGGGTGTTCGGCATTTCGGGCAAGACGCTGGCGACGGTCAGGCTTTCCGAGCAGAACCTTCTCCACCGCATCAACGAAAAAGGGGAAGACGTCGCAACGCTGGATGAACTGAAGGCGTTTATTGCCACGCGCGCCAATGACCTGCGGTTGACTGAACCGCGCCTGGCGATGGTATCGGATGTCGAAGCGGACTTTGCCCGGTTGTTCGCGCAGCTAGCGACGGATCAGGCCGCGGCGGCGCTAGCGGAGGAGTCGCCAGCCCAGGTGCTTCCTCCCAGGCTGGGCGAGGTGTTCTATCGGCTGCAGCACGCACGGAAAATCTGGAGGCCGGGGACCATCACGGTGCCGGTGTACAAGCGAAAGCTGGACATTCCGTATGCCTACAAGAACGGCCTGGTAAACCTCGTCAAGCCGCACGTCTTTCCGGCAACCAGGCGGGCGGAATCGCAGGCGGCTACGCTGGCCGTCAGCGGCGACCTGATCCAAAAGCACCCGATCGAAGGGGAGCAGCAGCAGTTGATCGTCGTCTCCACGCAGGAGACTTCCGAGCAGGCCCGGGGAATTGACGAGCATGTTGAGCCGTTGTTCAAAGAGTACGGCGTGCGACTGATTCGACCGCAACTGGCCGATGCGTTCGCGGACGAAGTCGAGCAAACGGCGCACTGAATGATGATCGATGCCGGGTGGCGTCGGGTGCAGAAATTATTTGATCAACCTCGCCGGGCCGAGCGTGCCGTTGGCACGATTCTGGTTGCCGGCTGGATTCTGACGGCATCCGCTGCAGGGCACGCGACGGCGGACCAAGGGGATTCCGCGCCGCGAATCGCGGTTCGCTCTGACGACGCAGGCGCATTCCTTGTCGATGAGTCCACAGGCCGCCGTTTTGAGCCGCGCGGCTTCAACTACATTCGCCTTCGCGCGGGAGAGTTCAATCAAGAGGCATCTGAAGTCGAGCGCGGGCGATGATCCGCGGATGCCGACCGTGCGCCGGTCGCAGCCGCTGGTCCTGGGCGAGTTCGGCGGGTTTCGCCGGGTGCAGAAGGATGTAGCCGATGCCGTTGGGGCGGCGCGGCAGATTCGCGCCGCCGCCCGGCAAGCGGGCATGCGCGGTTCGGTGTTTTGGACATATGACGCCGTCGAGCAGCCGGAGCTGTTCAACGCCCGGGAGGCCGACGGGGCGATTTTCAATTCACTCCAGTACGGCCTGCGGTAGAGCCTGTGGCGGCGGGAGCGTGGCAATTGTTCGACGCACCCCGGCTTTCGACGGAGCAAGGGCAAACTCGGGTACAACCGTCAATTCTTCATCAGACTCACCATCTCGTTGTCGGTGACGAGGCGGGCGTAGCGGCGGCCGTGCAGTTCGAAGTAGATCGCGATGAACTTCGGCACGCCGAGATGAAAATCCTGGCCATTGGCCATGTTGTGGGTTTTCACCCGAGCGGTAGGACTCGTGAATTCTTTGCGCACCTGGTCCGTCACGTCGATCCAACGGTTATCCACGCCATAGCGTGCGGCGATGACTTTGAACGCCATTGAAGCGCCCGGCACCTGGACGCCGTCGTCGGGGGCGGGAGGAAAGACTAACACCTTGGCTTCCGGCACGTCCATATGATGCGTAACGCCGCCGACCTCGTAATCAAGCTTGAGCTGCTTGGTTGTGAAAGGCGCCGGGTCTCCGGCGCCCAACCCTTCGACTGTCGCGCACAGCGGAACATATGGGTCGGCATCCAGTGTGGCCTGGATGGTCTTGGCGACGGATGCGACACGATCACCGGCTCCGAATCGGGCCGAGACGATGACAACTCGCGCCGGCCTGGGCCGCGAAGAACTGGTTTGGGCGATGCGTTTTTCCAGGAGGATTCGCTGCAGGCCGGATATCGACTCAGATTCAAGAGCCTTTGCGTACCAGAGCGCCGCCCGCTCTCGCATCTTCGATTGCACGGGGCCGGGACTGGTTTCGGCCGCTTCCCACCAGGCGTCCCCGACGGCGACCTGCTCCTGGGGCTGTTTTGGGCTCCTTAGATCGAGTTCGGCGGCGCTTGCCAGTGCCGACTTTCCGGCCCGTGTCAGAAATAAGAGCCCCTTTGCCCAATCATCCTCGACCATGCAATAGAACTCCCCGACCTCGAGGTTGGCGGTCTGATCGGACGGAGAAGTTTTGAGCCGTTGCAGATAGGGGGCGACGCGCTCGGCCGCCGACCGTCTGGCCTCAAGCTCGGAGATGGAGCTTTCAACCTCGTCGTTCACGCCCGCCACGGGCGCCACCGCGCCCAAGTGGCGCAGAAGCTTCAGGGCAAGGTCAACGTGGCCGTTCGTGGCCGCTTCATCGGCCAGGCGCATCACGATCCGGCAGTTGTTTGCGGTTTGCGCAGGGGTTTCAAGTCGCAGCGATGACTCCAAAGCCGAGGTGCATTTGACCTGCTGAGAATCAACCTGGAATTCCCGGCCCAGCGTGTCGGCGGCGTGGCAGCAAAGTTCCATATCCGAACCGTCTCGGCCGGCCTGGATAGCCGCGATGAGCAGCACAAACTGATCGGCAGCGGGTTCATTGCGGTCGGGAGCCGCCTGCTGGAGAATCTTCGCCCCCAGAGCGCGCGTGGACTTAGGCGAGCGATCGGCCAACTCGGTGGCATACACCTGCTTCAACAGCTCACGCGATCTGGCCAGGTCGGCGGCCGGTGGAATCGGCCGCCGAGCGATATCACCCGTCAGACCCGATGGCCTTGAATCCGCCGGCTTCGAAGCCGGAGACGGAATGACAGGGCGTTCTCCCGGTCTGGTCGACGGGAGCGGCTCGTTGCTCCCGCTGTTGGATGGCGCTACAGCGGTCGGGCTGGAATCATCAAAGATATTGCCCGCAGGCGAAGCCGTCGGAGAGCACAACACCCATGCAGCAACTATCAGGCAAACTGCGCCTATACGAAATCTCACCTTGGAATGCTTAAGCATCGTGGTCCTCCTTGCACCCAACGGGGCGATGGTGAGTTCCACCAGTCCGGCAGGCGTGACAGGACACCCCTCGGGACACCATTGGTAGCTTAGCAAGGCTTCTCGCTGGCGTCGAGCCATCGGCTTAGGCCCTTACGCCGGCCGGCAAGGCGTGGAAGCCCGTTTGGGGACGCCACCTGGGTCCTCGAGACGGCACATGCCCTGCGGCTTGAGCGGACGCTACGCCCGCCAACCAAGCCGGCCGCCGGCCGCTCGCAAGCCGCCGGAACTGCGTCCGGCCTGATCGGATCGCGTCCCCTTGGCTTCCCCGGTCCGCTGCAGTTTGATTATGCCTCGGCTGAGAGGCCGCTAATGAACCGCTGCCAGTCTAAGCCCAATTCGCGACAAACGTCGACAATGCCGTCGATGCTAATCTCGGTCAACAGCACCTGCGGCGCGTCCAGCGCTTTGCTGACATCCCAGCCGGCTGCGTCGCCAAATTCGTCGAGCGTCATGCTACGCACTCGGCATTGCTCACGGATCGCCGACGCAAGATCGTCCGCGGAGATCGGGGCATCGCGCTCTTCGGTGCCCACAAGTTCGCGGGGAGCGACCTGGAAGACGCCGGCGAACCGCTGCAAGTCCGCCGGCGAGTAAACCGACATCAACTCGTGGTCATGGGTCTCCAGATCCCATACGCAAGGCTCCGAAATGCCAGTCCGGGTCGCGGTTTCGGCAATGGACAACCCCGCGCGTTCGCGCGCGGCGCGGAAACGGGCCGAGTTTGAGGCCGCGATGTTCATAAAGACGTCCGGGGCAGCATAATGACACCACTCAGCAAGCCCCGCCCGCCACCGGGGAGTTACTCACACCCGGAAGCGAATCGGCGAGCCGGGTCCGCCGCAGCCGATGGTTCGGCGCTCAGACGCTGCGCGGCCAGAGGAACAAGTACACGCCGACCGCGAACAGGACGGCCGCCAGGACCCACCGCCACCTGGGCGTCAAGACCGGCAGGTGGTATTCCCCCGGCGGCCCCGCCCGCCAGCCCCACCGAATGCCCAGCCCGAGGGCCACGGCGGCCAGCAGGAACAGCCGAGCTGGATGATGCCTCCTTGGTAGTTCACGATCGCAGCGCCGACCTTGCCAAGTCCGACAGGAGGTATTCTTCGAACGTCGCGTTGTAAAGCGCGCCGGGCCGGCGTTGCCGGCATCTCGCCACGGCGTCGTGAGCGTCCATGCCCTGGTACATCAGGACCAAGGCGATCAGAAGCGCCGAGCGATTGAGCCCCATGCCGCAGTGCGCCAGCACGCGGTCTCCGCGGCGCACCAGCTCCGCCGCCAGCTTTGCGACGGCGTGCAGCCGGTCAAGATCGGGCAGCTCGTCGTCCTGAATCGGCAAATACACGTACAGGAACTGGTTCGCCGTCGTCGGCACGCCGCGATCGATGCCTCCCTCCAGATCGATCACGGTCTCAATGCCGAGGTCGAGGATCGGCTTCCAGTCCTCGATCACCGCCGACAGAAACAACCGCCCCTCATCGTCCATCTGCACGATCTCGGAAAGCATGTCCATGCCGGCAAGAATAACACAAACGGCGTGTCATTCGAAATGAGTCTGACCCCCGAACGTGCACCCGGCAACGGCGAAAGCCAGCCTTCAGGATCGCGTCACTGAGCTCCATCTTAACAGACCCACATTCAGCGTCCGGCTATCCCGGGTCGGGGGGCTGCCGCACATGGGGCCAACAGCCGTGCATGCTCTCGAACTGTGCGCGTGTGAAGCGGTGCCAATTCTGATAGCCGGTGGCAATTTCCGTCCACTCACCCTTTTGCCACGTAAGCATCTCCGCCAGTGCGTGCCGAAGCAAGTCGCCCAACGACGCCTCGTCAACCAGATACTCGGGCGACTCACCCCGTCTGGTCGACCGCGTTGCCGCATCGTAGTCATCAATCCACCAGAGCTGACACAGGACGAACGACTTGCCGCTCATTCGGCGGATGTCGGTCGTCGCGTCGCCGCCAGCCGGATGCGTGAACCGAAGAGACCAGTCCGGCCATTGGTGGTAGTAGCGATCAATCTTCAGATTGTGACTCTTCGCGAAGCGTTGGATTTCGTCCGCGAGCGGTGCGAAGAACGCCTCGATCTGCGGGAGCTCCGTCTCGTGCCACCTTGGATTGCCGTTGGGCATATCAACCATGAGAGATAACGGATCAACGTTCAATGGCCGGCTCGGCGTCGACCGTGCCTTCATCCGACCAGGGGTCGTTCCCCGGGCCAGTCCATTACAGCATGTGGTTATCCGACTTTCTAGTAGTAGCGGCTCAATGGCATCGCTCGATTTTTGAAGCGGCAATGGGGACACTCCATTGACCTTCATTAAGAGAAGACAATCCAGGTTGTGTCGCTATTACCCCTTTGTTGGTAGCACACGGGACTCCCCAACGAACGAGCTCCCCGCCTGACCAAATGGCGTTGCGGCTCCCCGCCGATGCCACAAAAAGTCCCCATTCCCTAATGGTTTTGGCGTAGGGGCGGCTTTAGCCGCCGCGTTTGGTGGGGACCGACAGGAACGGCGGCTGAAGCCGCCCCTACATTGCCCCTACGCGGAGAGCCGAGAACTATGGCTCTTCGAACGTCCAAGCATACCAGGCGCCGCCGACGGGCGTATACGTTTCATATGCTGGCCCGCCGGCGGCGGGCGGGCCGGCGGGGCTGTAGGCAAAACCGCCGCCGGATCTGAAGAAGCCGGAGCCCTCCACTAAGAACTTCACGCCCCCCGGGATCGGCTCGATATGGCACGCTTTATAAGAGCCAATCCGGACTTCGTATGGCGGCGGGCCAGGCGTGGCCAAAAACGTCTGCGCCCAGCGATCCATCGCCGGCTTGTTGGCCCGGAACACCAGCCGCCACGGCAAGCCGCTGGACAGCACGGCCCATGTCCCCGCCAGAAGCAGCGGCGTAAGTAACAGCATCCAGGTTGCCCGGGCCCGCTGCGGCTTGCCAACCCACATCACAACGACGATCTCAACCGCGGCCGACGATATCCATAGACCCGCCGAGGCAATCCCGATCAATGTCCCGAATATGGTTAATAGCGAATCGGGAGGCGGAAGCCGGCCTGCCCACAGGGTCATTGCCGAGCACGCGACCGCGCCGATCGCGGCGATGCATCCCGCGAAGAAAAACTTCGCGCGCAGCCGGTCCCAGGTGATCCGTGGCACGGCCGGCGAGGTGTAATCGAGCGTTCCTAAGCCGCGGTCCGACTTCATGGGTGTTCCGCCGCCTCCTCGTGCAGCACCTGATCCAGCCAATCCCCGACTTTCTTGGCCCAAACCTGGCCGTGGGCTTGCAGGCCTTTGGGGTTGAAATGGACGCCGGCGCGGTATTCGGCGCCGAGGGCATCGGTGTCCGGCCCTTGCAGCGCGGTGCCGTTGTCCCACAGCGCTTTCTGGGCGGCGCGGAACTCTTCATCGGCCGGGTCCGTCTCGCTATGATAGGTAGCCTGCGCGATGAACCAGGGGATCTCCCACTTCGCCTGCTCCCGGCTGGCGTGGACCAGTTGCTCCATGAACTGCTGGTACTGCTTGCCGCTGATCTGCCGGTCAGCCGGGTATCCGGCCCGCGCCTGCCCGGCGTCGGACTCGCCCTGGTGCCAGAGGATGGCGCGGAACCCGTGTGGCCCGAGCGCAGCAACGCGCTTCAGAAGTGCATCGAACGGCTCGCCGGTCGCCTCCCACTTGCCCGGCTCGACCTGCTTGACGAGCTTGCCGGTCGTCGGCTGATTGCTCATGACCGACCCTTTGGGCAGCCATTGCCGGACGCTGGTCGATCCGATGCCGCATGCGGCCACGGCCACCGGCACGTCGAACCGTTCGACTAATGCATCCCCGAACGCCGGCATGAAGCTCCCGCCATGCCCGCCCCCGCCGCCCTGCGGGTCGTCGGCGATCGCCCATTTGCCGCCGTCGAAGGAGGCCACCTTCCCGCTGGCCGGCTTCTGCTGTTCCGAGCCGTAATTGCAGGAATTGGACTGTCCCGCGACGATGAAGACTTCCCCCACGCCCACGTGGGCGACGGCCGCTTCCGCCGCGGCCTGTCCTCCGGCCAGCAGCCGGGCCTCGAGCCGATACCAGCCCCCCGCCGGCGTCGCGACGCTGGCATGGAACTCCCCCGTCTTCGGATCGACGGCCAGCGCCTTCCATTCCTGCCCCGTCACGCGCACTTCCACGGTCGAGCCTTCCTCGGCCCGGCCTTCCACGCTCACCGCGCCGCTGGTTCGCGTCTGCCGCTGGAAGACCTGGTAGTCCTGCGGGCCGGACAGCGCCAGCGACGGCTTGGCCGTTGCCATGTCCGCCAGGAGCGGAAGCAACGCCAAGAGGGTCAATGCGATCTTTTTCATGGCTGAATACCGTACCCGCGAACGGATTGTCCGGCTATCGTCGATGGTCATGATGGCTGGCCTTGATGAGACGCGACCGTAAGGGAGCGGACGGCAATCAGGGACTGGTCACTCAGGTCAAATGATGCCCTGCTCGCGGAGGATCTTATACTGTTCGAACGGAAGAAAGGGCGAGACCCCGGCGCCTTCCCTGTTTCTTTGCAGCGCTGCGGCGGTGACCGGCTGACGGCTCTCGATTCTCCGGCGGTTCAATTGCGCCTCAAGGGTCGCGCGCGAAAGAACGTAGCCCTGTCCGTAATTGATGGCGCTTTCCCGACTGATGAACGGGTGGTCGCCCACGGCGAGGATGCATGTCTTGTCGTGGTGCTTTGCGGCCGTCGTAAGATTGAGAATGACGATGCGATCCTCGTCCTGGGCAGGTTCGGACACGATAACCCAAAGATGCGCGTCGCGGGCGGTCGAAGGGTCCGTCGTGATGAAGGTGTCGCCGGGCGCCATGCCCCTCCCGTCGGTTCACCCGCCGAAGATTCGATCCGTAGCGCGCCGTGCCGCGGCCTCGCTGGCGATGGACTCCTTATCGGCGCCCGGGGCCACGGCGTCGAGGATATCAGCAGGGTCGATGAGCTGTCTTGACCCCTTGGGCGGCTCGTTCTTCACATACTCCGGGAAAGCATGGGTGAGGTGGCTCAATTGCCACTCGTCGAGGTCCGCGTGCCGTTCGGAAACCTCGTGCAGCTTGCGAACCTCGTACATCGACAGCGCGTGCAACCCGGGGTCTTCAAACGCTTCGACGTCGAAGCGGTCCTTGCGTATTACGCCGTCCCAAATCGGGCTGTCCTGGTGCTCACTCTTGATAAGCTTGAGCACTGAGCTGAGCACCGGCCCGCGGTCCATGGCGTAGACCGTGTCGCCGGTGATCGGGAAGCCAGTCTCCTTGAGGCTCTCGCGGTCGGCGATGTACAGCAGCTTCAGAAGCCGCATGTAATTCGTCCGCCGGTGCGGCTCTCGCTTGAGCAGAACCACTGCGGCTTCCACCGCCTTGCGCGCGTTAAAGTTGAATCGGATACGTTCTGCCATGGCAAATTCCCCTCTGCATCGACGGATTCACCACAATCTGAGCCGATTGATTTTAGCATGTGGTTGGGCCATTTCCAACCGCTCTGACTTTCTCTGCTGTAGCGTCGACCCAAGTTGCGTGATTCAACGCTCCTGTTGCACTACACTGAACAGCGGCGTGGCCCCTAGACCAACCATCTCCGCGATGTTCTGCCGCCACTGCGGATACAACCTTCATGGGCTGCCGGAGCCCCGGTGCGCCGAGTGCGGGCGGACATTCGATCCGAAGAATCGCAGAAGTTACTCCACCCATTCCGGCTCACCCTCGCGGCGACGCTGGGTCAGACGCATCGTTGTATCCTTCATCGCGCTTTTCTTCCTGGCTGGCGCTGTGGCGTTCAGCCTTTGGTGGCCATGGCATCGCGACGCTGCGGCCATTCGGATAGTCCAGCGTGCCGGTGGGTCGGTGGATACAACAACGGTCGGACCGAAATGGCTCCAAAGCCTGCTTGGCAAGCGTGGCGGTTTTCTTCTGGAACGTGCCGGCGCTGAGTGCAATCTCCAGGGTTCTATGGTTACGGATGCGGATCTTTCCGCACTGAAGGTCCCCAAGGGATTACAGGTGCTAAACCTTTCGTACACGCAGGTAACGGACGCGGGGCTGGGGAATCTCAAGGACCTTAAGGGACTGCAGAGGCTGGAACTTGAGTGCACGAAGGTGGCGGACGCGGGGCTGGAGCGTTTGGAGGACCTCCAGGGATTGCGGGAGCTGTACCTTGGGGGCACGCAGTTGACGGCCGCCGGGCTGGAGCATCTGAAGGACCTCAAGGGATTGCAGGGACTGGACCTCGGGAGCACGAAGGCGACGGAGGCAGGGCTGGAGTCGTTGAAGAGGGCGCTGCCGGGCTGCGTTATCGATCATTAGTAGCGCTTCGCCCTTCTGCCTTCCGCGCCGGCGTTTGCGACTCCGCCCACACCACGATCTGTTGGAAGACCTCATCGGTCGGTCAGGAAGAGACCCGCCCCACCTGACGTGGCCGGCCACCGTCGATGGTACGGCCTCATGTCCCATCCACACTCTTGTTGCATTACACTGGCCGGCGGCGTGGCCCCTGGACCAACCATTTCCGCGATGTTCTGCCGCCACTGCGGGTACAACTTGCATGGGCTGCCGGAGAATCGGTGCGCCGAGTGCGGGCGGACGTTCGATCCGAGGAATCGCAAAAGTTACTCCAGCCATTCCGGCTCACCCTCGCGGCGACGATGGGCCAGACGAATCGTTGTATCCTTCACCGCGCTTATTCTCCTGGCTGGCGCTGGGGCGTTCAGCCTTTGGTGGCCATGGCATCGCGACGGCGCGGCGATCCGGATGGTCCGGCGCTGCGGCGGGAGGGTGGATACGACAACGGTCGGCCCAAAATGGCTGCAAAGCATGCTTGGCCAGCGGTGGGGATTTCTTCTGGAACGTGCCGGTCCTGCATGTAATCTCACGGGCTCCGCGGTTACGGATGCAGACCTTTCAGCACTGGAGGAACTCGAGGGATTGCAGTGGCTGCACCTTATTGGCACGAAGGTGACGGACGCGGGGCTCGAGCATCTGAAGGACCTCAAGGGGTTGCAGGTGCTGGACCTTTTTGCCACGCAGGTGACGGACGCGGGGCTCGAGCAGTTGAAGGACCTCAAGGGATTGCAGGTGCTGACCCTTATAGACACGCGGGTGACCGACGCCGGACTGGAGCAGTTGAAGGAACTCAAAGGGTTACGGGTGCTGACCCTTTCGGGCACCCAGGTGACGGACGCAGGGCTGGAGGAGTTGACGGGCCTTAAGGGATTGAAGTTTCTGGACCTTAGGGGCACGCAGGTAACCGACGCGGGTATCGAGGCGTTGAAGAGGGCCTTGCCGGGTTGCAGTATCGTTCATTAGCGTTCGCCCCGCTGCCTTCCTCGCCGGCGCTTCCGACGCCGCCCACGCCACAATCCGTTGGAAGGCCTCATCGGTCGGTCAGCGGGGAGGCCTGCGTCAGCGCCTGGTCAGGAATCCTGACCTGCAGTCTTCCTTGGCCTTTCATGCAAAAACCGCAGGCATAGTTCGTGTTCCTGGCCACGGCAGCCTTCTGGATGACGGTGCCGCCGGAGGGGTCCGCGGGCATCGCTACCATCAGTCCGCCGGAGCGGTGTGGACCTTCTTCGCGTCTTTGATGACGGCGAAGGGCTTGGTAATGGCCCAGCCGTTGCCGCCCTCTTCAAAGCCGGGGTCGGCCAGCAGATCGGGGCCATCCGGACCGGGGGTGGCCGAGACTTCAATGGACTACCCGCACTCGCGATAGCATCTATATTGTTGGGAAAACTATATGGGTGGCGTCCATGGGAAACCAGTAGTATTTGAAGCCAGCCCAAGACGCATATGGGGCGATGGAGATGAGGGAAAGCGGGTAGGAATTGTCGGGGTCGTCACCCCACCAAACCAGGCGGCTGAAGAAGGATGCGCATGCTGAAACCATCGGATATTCAACTCGTCATACTGACGGTCCCAAGGAAGCCGGAATATATCCATTCGACGCTGGCCAGCCTCTTCGCGTCCGATCCGCTGGTTCACAAGCTGCCGCCGATCCAACTGATGGTCGGCGACGCTGATGCCGGCTATCTCGACTGCTACCGGCAGCACTCGCGGACCCATATCCGCCCGTTGGGCGAACCGGAAGCGAAACGCATCATGGACTGGGGCCCGCACCGCAGGATGTGCCACAACTACCATCGATGTCTGACGGTCCCCAGGGAAAGGGCCAAGGGCGTGTGCATCTGCGAAGATGACATCGTGGTTTGCGACGGGTTTATCTCCAGGCTCATCGCGACTGTCGAGGAAATGGAAGGCGCGCACGGCCTGCGAAAATATCTGCTCGCCTGCTACGTGCCGTACCGCCTCGGCGTCGAGCCGGCCTTCCGTCGCGGACGCTACTATGCAAGTTATCCCGCCGAGTCGTACTATGGCACGCAATGCATGTACTACCCGGCGGCCGTTTTGGATGAGCTGGCGGATCACCTGCGGCGCTTCGGGGTTGACGAACACCGCGCCCCGGGCGACATGCTGGTCAAGGAATATGGCATTGCCATTAACGGGGTATACGGGACGGTCAAGTCCATTGCACAGCACATCGGCCGCCAGAGCACCGGCCTGGGTGACTTCCATGCCGCGCCGACTTTTGGTGAGGAATTCCCTCTCGGGTAGATCTGGCGGTCACCCCGCCGCGACGCTTTGGATGGCTTCGATCAGGGCGGCGTAGCGGACTGGCTTGTAGAGCGTCGGCTGGGAGTTGATGGCCAGGAAGTCGGCGGTGCGGCGTTGCAGGCCGTCATGGGTGAGGAAGATGACCCGGTCCTGGACCGGGGCGGGGAGCCGGGTGAAGGTCTGCTCGCTGGAGAGCTGGGGCAGGTGCAGGTCGAGGACGATGGCGTCGAATTGCTGGCTGGACCAGACCAGTTCCAGCGCCTGCTCGCCGGAGGCGCAGGTGTGGACGGTGGCGCCGGACATCTCCCGAAGCAGGGTCTTGACGGCGTCCCGGACCGGCTCGCAATCGTCAACCACCAGGATATGCCGGCCGGCCAGGGCGGACTTGCCGGCGGGGACGCCGGTCAGGGGCGCGGGGCGTTCGTGCGCGGGCGGGGTGAGGGGGCCCGGCAGGGCTTCGCTGGGGTCGGGGAGGATCGGCAGGCAAATGCGGAAGGTCACCCCGCCGTGGGGGTCGTTCCAGGCCTCGAGGCGGCCGCCGGCGGCCCGGACAAGCTGGCTCGACATGGAGATGCCCAGCCCGATGCGCCGGCCGCGCGGCTTGGTGCTGACCCGGCCCTGGAAGAGGCGGTCCATCACCTGCTTGGGGATGTGGGGGCCGGAGTTCCAGACCTCCAGCGCCAGCCAGCCGGGGGTCTGGGAGGCGGTCAGGCGGATCTGGCCGTCGGCGATCCCTTCGACCGCGTCCAGGGCGTTGCGGATGATGTTGGCCAGGACCAACTGGAGCTGCCCGGTGGGCATGGCCACCGGCGCCAGCGCCTCGGTGCCGGCGACGGTGAGCCTGGCGTCTTCGGCAAGCCGGCGTTCGAACAGCCGCAGCACGGTCTCGATCGCGTAAGTGGTTTGTCCGCCCTCGGGGGGCATGGGCCAGGAAAACTCCAGGACGGTTAGGGCGGCGTCGCGGGCGATCATGGCCAGGTCGAAGATGGTTTGCAGGTGCCCGTCCGATTCGCCGGGCTGGGCCCGGCCGTGGACCTCGAGCTGCACGTAAGTGCATGCCAGTTCGAGCAAGGTGTTGATTTCCCGGGCCCCCTCGGCGAAGAGCTGGCCGAGCATGGCCAGGCGCTGCAGCTCGATCAAGTCGCGGTCGATGGCCCTGGGCCGGCGGTGGGCCAGGCGGCGCGGCGAGCGGGGTTGGCGCTGACTGCGGCTGCGGTGTTTGGACATCGGAACCCGTTCCTGTATAATTCCCGGGCCGTGGGACTGTGTGGCACAGCGTCGTCAGGGTGTGACAAGCCCTTTCCCAGCCCTTGGACATTATATCCTACTGGGAGGGCCTGCACCATTCCATATTTGCAGGTTGAATCACATTGGAAGCTGCTCGTTCGGGGTTAGACAGCCTCGTTGCGTTCCGCAACAGCCAGGGCACTGAGGCTCGCGGGAGCCTCATGCATCTCACTCGCGAGACGGTCGTCTTTGAGGTCTACAACCCCTATTCCATCGTCCAGTTGAGCGAAGTGCTGCGCGACCTGCGGGTACTGCGGGGGGACCGCACCATCTATGCCGGCCGGGCCGTCGTCAGCAGCATCGTCTCCACCGGCGTGATGCTGATCGTTTCCGCCACGCTGGTCGACGCCTGGTCAGACCTGCTGGGCATTGCAACCGGCCAGCCGCTGCGCGACGAAGTGCAACGGTTCATTCAGGATTGGGACCAGAGCCAGAGCATTCGCCCTTCCTATCAGGTGGTGGTTGGGAACGTCAGCTCGTTCCTCTCGGAGGTCAGCCGCTGGCTCAACCAGGTGGAGACGGCCAGCGGCCCGGGCGAATCGCCGCCGGTGCAGCGGGAATTCACCCTCGAGCTGGAGAGCAGCCTGGACGGCAAGCTAGGGGAGCTTTTCGGGAAGTTCGAACGGGAGGCGTCGCAGGTCCCGCCGGAGGAATCCCCCTGGCATAAGGCGTATGTGCGAAGGCAAGTCCACCCGCTCATGCTCGTCTCCCCGTTCATTCACCGAACCTACACCAAGCCGCTGGGATACGCCGGCGACTATGAGATGGTCAACATGATCCTGCGCGACCGGCTGGAAGGCCCCAGCACCTACGCGCGGATCCTCAACTCGATGATCCTGCGGTCCGACGGCGCCCAGGCCCACCGCAACCGGGTGGACCGGCTCGTCGAGTACCTCAAGACGGAGGCGCGCCGGGTCGCCCCGGAGCAACGAGTCCTGCGCGTCCTCAACATCGGGTGCGGGCCGGCCGGTGAGATCCAGCGATTTATCCGCACCGAGCCGCTGGCCGACCGTTGCGAGTTCCACCTCATGGACTTCAATGCCGAGACCCTGGCCTTTACCCGCAGTCGAATCGAAGCGGCTTCGAGTGAGAGCGGCCGGCACCCGGTCGTGCATTACATCCACAAATCGATCAACGAGCTGCTCAAGGACGCCAGCCGCGGCGCCGCCGGCCGTGAGGTGACCCCGTTCATGTCGGCCGACCTGGTTTACTGCGCCGGGCTGTTCGATTACCTCTCGGACAAGGTCTGCAAACGGCTCATCCAGTTGTTCAACACCTGGGTCGCCCCCGGCGGAATGGTGGCGGTAACCAATGTCCATCCCCGCAACGGCGTCCGCTACTTCCTGGAGCACATCCTGGAATGGAACCTGGTCTACCGCGACGAGAAGCAGATGGATGAGCTGGCCGAAGAAAACGCCCGCAAGGTGGTCAACACCGACCCGACCGGCGTGAACGTTTTTCTGGAAATCCGCAAGCCCCTTCGACAGGCTCAGGACGGGCCCGTTGGACACGCTAAGGACGGGCCCGTTGGACAGGCTCAGGACGGGCACGTTGGACAGGCTCAGGACGGGCCCGCGCCTGGCGTGAGCGAATAACAAGCATGATCCGTTCATTGGACAATTCCGCTGCCCTTGATGCCGACTGCATCGCCGCGGATTCCGCGACTTCCGCGACTTCAGATGAGCGGCTCCTCAAACGCCGCTACCATGAGACCGACCGCGGCTTCCGCGTCGGTCAGGCCAAGGTCGGCTGCATCCTGGTCCTGATCTGCATGCCGCTGGGGTTGAGTCTCGACTGGTTTGTCTACCCGGGGTCGGTCGGCAGGCTGTTTGCCGACCGCATGCTCTGCGACGTCGCGGTCTTGCCGGTCTTTCTCCTGCTCCGCAGGCCGCGCGGCCGGGACTGGATCAGGGTCCTGGGGTTTATCTGGCCGTTGTTCCCGGCTGTCTCCATCTCCTGGATGGTTTACGCCACGCAGGGCGTGGCCTCTCCTTATTACGCGGGGCTGAACCTGGTCATGATCGTGGCATGCCTGCTCATGCCCTACACGCTGAAGGAGTCGCTGGGCGTCTGCCTGGCCACCATCGCAACCTACCTCGTCGCCTCGGCGCTCCACCCGGGCCACACCTCAGAAGCGGCCGGGCTTTCGTTCAACAACGTGTACTTCATGGCGATCACCGGCTTGATCTGCGTCACCGCCTCTCACTTCAGCACGCGGCGCCGGCTGGAGGAATTCCGGCTCGGCCAGGAGCTGGCCGTGCGCAACCAGCAGTTGGGCGATTCGTACAAGCAGTTGGCGCAACTCGACAAGCTCAAGAGCGAGTTTTTCGCCAACCTGAGCCACGAATTGCGCACGCCGCTGACGCTCATTTTGTCGCCGGCCGAGGACCTGCTAAGCAGCTTGCATGACCTGCCGGAACGCGCCCGCGAAGGCCTGGGGCTGATTCGCCACAACGGGCTGCGGCTGTTGAAGCTCATCACCGACCTTCTGGAGATCGTCCGTCTGGAAGAAGGCCGCCTGGACCTGCGCCCCGAGCGGCTGGACCTGGGGTTGTTCCTGCCGGCCACGGTCGATTCGGTTCGTCACCTGGCCGAGTCCAAGGGGTTGTCGATGCAGTTGGAGGGTTCGGGCGCGTTGTGCATTGATGCCGATCCCGGCCGGATGGAGAAGGTCTTTCTGAACGTGCTGACCAACGCCATCAAGTTCACACCGGCCGGCGGCGTCATTACCACCCGGTGGAGTTCGCAGGACGGCATGGCCTGCGTGGAAATCCGCGACACGGGGATCGGCATCGCCGCCAGGGACCTGCCCTTCATCTTCGACCGCTTCCGCCAGGCGGACGGTTCGTCGACGCGGCAGTTCCAGGGCATGGGGATCGGGCTGTCGCTGGCACGGGAGCTGGTGCAGGAGCATGGCGGCCGGATGACCGCCGACAGCGTCCCGGACAAGGGGACGACCATCCGCATCGAATTGCCGGCCCAGCACAATTCGCACGACCCGCACGACCCGCATGGCCCGGCGCAAAGCGTCGGCCCCATTTCACCGCCGCGGACGGCGTCGCCGGACGACCCGATCGCCGCGCTGTATTACCGGGCGGACCGGAACGTCGATATCGCCACCGTCCCCATCGCCCCACCGTCGCCGCCCGGGTCAGGCCGCGGGACCGTGCTGGTGGTGGACGACGAGCCGGACATGCGGCGGTTCCTCGTCTCCGTGCTGAGCGGCGAACACCGTGTTCTGCAAGCCGCCGACGGGCTGGCGGGCCTGGCCGCCGCCCGCGCCGACCGCCCGGACCTGGCCCTGCTCGACCTCATGCTCCCCGGAATGGACGGCCTGGAACTCTGCAAGGCCCTCAAATCCGACGAGCAGACACGCAACATCAAGATCGTCCTGCTGACCGCCCGGACCGACGAGCAATCGAAGCTCACCGCCCTTCGCCACGGCGCCGACGATTTCCTCACCAAGCCGTTCAGCACCACCGAAGTGAAGACGCGCCTGGCCAATCTGTTGCAGGCCGCCGACCTCGAAGAGCAGGTCCGTCAGCGCAACCGCGATCTGGAGGCGACGCTCAAAAAGCTGCAAGCGACCGAGGTCCAGTTGGTCCAGAGCGAAAAAATGAACGCCCTGGGCAAACTGTCGGCGGGCCTGCTCCACGAGATCAACAACCCGCTCAACTTCACCTTCATGGCCCTGCAGCTTGCCGAAGAACAGGGCTCGGCGGTCCCGGAACTGGCCGAGACCCTCAAGGACATCAACGAGGGAATGACCCGCATCAAGGACGTGATCACCGACCTGCGCGCCTTCGCCTACCCGTCGGAGTTGTCGGCCATCGCGCCGTTCTCCCTGGATGATGCGCTGTCGTCGGCGGCCCGGCTGGCGGCACACGAACTGGGGGATGCGACCCTTCTGCGCGAAGGAACCGCCCACTTCGCCCTCGGCTCCAAAACCCAGATCGTCCACGTTCTGATGAACCTTCTGGTGAACGCCGCCCAGGCCACTGTGGCCACAAAGGAACTCCGCGCCCCCGAGATTCGCGTCTGCGCCTGTGCCGAGCCAGGTCCAGGCGCCGCTCCCCAAGCTGAGCGGCTTGTCATCCGCGTTCGCGACAACGGCCAGGGCGTGAAGCCCGAACATCTGACCCGGCTCATGGAGCCGTTTTTTTCTACAAAAGATGTCGGACAGGGCATGGGGCTTGGCCTCAGCATCTGCCATACTATCGTCACAAACCACGGCGGCCGGATTACTGTCGCCAGCGAGCAGGGGGTCTGGACCGAGGTCACTTTCGACCTGCCCCTGGCCGATCAACAGGAGCTTTAGAAAACTTATGGCCCACGGCTACGATTACAAAAAATTCGCTGTGTTGTACGTCGACGACGAAGAGCAGTCGCTCAAGTATTTCCACAAGTCCTACGACAAGGACTTCCGCGTGCTGACCGCCCCCAGCGTTGCCGAGGCCCGCGCCATCCTCGACAGCGAGGGCGATTCGGTCGGCGTGGTCATGACCGACCAGCGCATGCCCGGCAAGACCGGCGTGGACCTGCTCGGCCACCTGCGCGAGGCGCGCCCCGGCATCGTGCGCATCCTCACCACCGCCTATTCCGACATCGAGAGCGCCATCGACGCCGTCAACTCCGGGGCCATCTACAAATACGTGGTGAAACCCTGGAACCTCCGCGACCTCCGCGGCACCCTCCTGCGCGCCAGCGAGTTCTTCATCGTCCAGCGCGAACGCGACCTGCTCTTCCGCGAGAAACTCAGCGTCATCCAGCGGCTCATCCTCATCGACCGCGTGCGCAGCCTGGCGGCACTGGCCGCCGGCCTGTCCCATCACGTCCGCAACTCCATGCAGGCGCTCTGCTGCTTCATCGACCTGGCCCCCTCCAAGCTGCGCGAAGAGCTCCCCGAGGCCTCCCTCAAAAACCCCGAGTTCTGGGGCAATCTCTGGTCGCTCGCCCAGAAAGACGGCGAGCGCATCCTGCACATGCTGCAGCAGGTCGCCCAGACCGTCGCCGAGCCCGACTACCGCTTCACCGACGAAGTCGAACTCCGTGACGTGGTGGACGAGGCCGCCCTCGAAGCCTCCGAAGCCATCGGCGAAGGCCGCGTGACCCTGGATGTCGCTCCCGGCCTGCCGCGCCTCAAGGTCGATCTGTCCATGCTGCGCCGCCTCTTCATCATCCTCATCGCCCGCGCCGCCAGGATGAGTGCCGCCGACGGCAAGGTCGTCGTCTCCGCCCGGAACGTCGTGCCCGTCTGGGGCACGCAAGGCATCCAGGTCTTCATCTCCGCTGAAGGCCGTCCCTGGACCGACGAAGAGACCGCATCCCTTTTCACCGCCTTTTCGGTCAACCGTGGCGACTTGCAGGAGCTGGGTCTGGACCTGCTCAGCGCCTTCTTCATCACCTATCACCACGGCGGCGACATCGCCGTCCACAAGACCGTCCCCGGCGGCCCGGGCTTCGAACTACGCCTCCCCTTCAGCCCCGGCCAGGTCCACCGCCCCGAGTTCCAGGACAACCTCCTGGAACGGCTCTTCACCCACTTCGACGCCTGGGACGCGGCCCGGGAGTGAACCGTGGCACGCATTACACGGCCGTCCCGGCTGTGTCTTCGCATCATAAACGCAGGCGGGGACGCCCATGCCACACGGAGCTTGCGTAGGGTCCGCACTGCGGACCGTTTCTTTGGGCGGCGACAGATTGGTCCGCAGTGCGGACCCTACATACGATCCGGCGAGCCGCAGGTGACGACCAGGTCCAGCGATTTCATCGCCGCCGCCACGTCGAGCAGCCGCATGGCGTCCGGCCCCTGTTTGGGACCCAAAAACACAGCCGGGACGGCCGTGCCACGAATCCGTCCCCGGACTCTGCAACACCCCCTCGGAACGCCCACCGGTGCTTGCACCGTGGGTTTCTTTACAAATAGCGGTCGGGCCCTCGCACGCGTCAAACACGCACGGTGCAAGCACCGGTGGACGTTCGAGAACACCTGATTCAGGGTCAGCACCGCAGGACGTTCCATCCGAGCCCTGACCCTCACCCTAACCGTCTCCCGGAGTGCTGGGAGAGGGGACCGGAGGCTGGCGGCGCATTCTGCGTATTACCGAATGAGCCACATCACCAGCAACTGTGTGCAGATCACCGGTGACAGAATGGATAGCGGCGCCACGGCGGCGTAGGCCACCGCCGGGGACTCGCTGCCGGTGTATTCGCTGGCAAAGAGCAGCGCGGGAGTGCTGGTCATGGCGCCGGCGACCCACCCGGCCAGCGTGACGAAATTCATTCGCATGACCCCGCGTGCGAAGACCGCCACCAGGAGCACCGGCAATACGGTGATCACCGCGCCCCAGATGATAAACACGAAACCGCCGTGGACCACACGCTCGAGGAAGTGCCCGCCGGACTCAAACCCGACGCAGGCCAGGAAGACGGCCAGGCCGAAATCGCGGATAAGCTGGTTGGCGGAGACGGGCAGATACCAAACCACCGCCCCTAGATTGCCCAACTGCGACAGGGCGATGGCGGCCAGCATCGGCCCGCCGGCCAGCCCGATGCGCATGGGGATGCTCAGGCCGGGGAACCGCAGCGGGACGCTCCCGACGATCACGCCCAGCACAACGCCCAGGAAGATGGGGAGGAGCTGGATTTGATTGAGGGCGTCCGGCGAATTGCCCAACTCCGCCTCGACCTGTTTCAGCCCTTCCAGAGGGCCCACCGCAGTCAGTCGGTCGCCAAATTTCAGCTTGAGGGACGCGTTGGGGATCAGCTCGATGCCGGCGCGGGAGACGCCGCCGATCGTGACGCCGGTCCGGCGGATCAGGTCCAGCTCGCGAAGCGAGCGGTGCAGCACCTGAGTGCGCGTCACCACGATTTCCCGGCGCTGGATGTTGCCCGTCAACAAATCGGCGGGGATGGCGGCTTCCCGGCCCATGGCCGCGGCCAGCCGGGTAATCTCCGCCTGCGGCCCCACTGCCCGGAAGATGTCGCCGATGCGGATCTCCGTGTCGGCCGTGGGGACCGACAGGACTTCCTCGCGCAGGAGGCGCGCCAGGACCACGCCGCGCCCCTGCACCAGCGGATGGTTCTTGAGCTTCTTGCCGGCATGCTCAGGGTTGGTGACTTCGAAATCGAGCCGGCCGATCTGCGCCCGGCGCGACTGCTCGGCTTCGGCCAGGGCCGAGCGCTCGGCCGCGATCTGGACCCGGAACAGCCGCCTCACCGCAACGATGACCAGCGCCGGTCCGAACACGCCGAACGGGTACGTGACCGCATAGGCCAGCCCGGCCGTAGCCACCGCGGCGTCCGCGCCGCCCGATGTCTCGTAAGCCTGGCGAAGCACCCCCTGCCCCGCAGCCAGCCCCGGCGTGGTCGTGTAGGCGCCGGAATACAGCCCCGCGGCGGACTTTGGCACATGTGCCATCGACGCGATCGCCGCCGTCAAAACCGCCCCCAGCGCGATGGCGATCAGCGCCAGGACATTGAGCCGCAGCCCTTCGGCCCGCAGCGAATCCAAAAACCCCGGCCCCACCTGCAGCCCGATGGCATAGACGAACAGGATCAGTGAAAAATCCCGAATGAACGACATCGCCTCCGGCGGCACGGTCAGTCCAAGCTGCCCGAAAGCCAGCGCAGAAAACAGCACCGCCGAGATGCCCAGGCGCAGTCCTCGGACCCGGATGCCGCCGAGCAGCAGGCCGATGGTGATCGCCAGGGCCAGCGTCAATGCCCCCTCGGCAGCGGACTTCGGCGGGATGAGATGGGAGAAAAAGGTCAGCATGCGGGTGATGTCACTTTTTCGGCGGCCGCCCACCCATTTCTCTCTGTCGCGCCTCAACGGCTCGGTTGACATTCGCCATCATCGTGCCCGCCTGGAACGGCCCATTTCGGGCGCGCGAATAATCGACGCTGTCGGGATAGCAGACTTCCAGCAGGCCGCGATGGGCGGGGATGTCGATGAACGCCCATTCGGAAATCCCTGTCACAGGGTGAATGACATAACCTTGACCCTGCTTTCCCGCCTTCCGGGCCAGGAGGTCGCGGACGTTCCGGGACAAAGATACGTCGGCATCGGACGCGTTATAGTAGTTCAACAGCATGGCATCCAGCTTCTTGTAGTAGAAGACTGAACACTGGATCCCCTGCTTGCCGAAATCGATGTCGGAACAGGCGCTGGCATCCCGATAGGCAATATCCGGCGATGTCGCCGACAGTTCGGCCATGACCCTCTTCATCCACTCTTCATAGAGCCGATTGGCGTTGGCAACCGGCCGTAGCGTCGGGGACTTGAGCAGTTGCAGGCTGATGGCCGTCAACGTGTCTTCCGGGTCGAGCGCGGATTGGGCGGGAAGCTCGGGCATGCCCAGCGCCACCTTGGCGGCATACTTCCAGGGGGATGGCAGGCCGAGCACAGCGCGATAGTCCTGGCCGGGGATGAAGAGTCTGAGTGCGTCGCCAGTTTCGATTTCTTCGCCGGTCTCGGCATCGTAGAAGTACTTCAGGTCCGCGGCCCCGAATCTGGCCAGGTCAGCCGTGTGCACGGTTTCGACCGTGCCGCTGTCCGCCTGGTTGGAGATGAACAGCAGCGCGCGGCCTTTGGCTGTGTAGGTCGAGATATACGTCGTCTTGTGGTCCGCCTGGACGGCGTCCGTCCGGTAGTATGGGTGCCACGTCAACGTGGGATCGTCCAGCCAGAGCAGGTCCAGGGCGTTGAGCCAGCGCTGGCAGAAGTCGGCGTCGTCGGCACCGGAGAAACTGGTGATGTCGTGCAGGAGCAGCCGGCTGAAGACCGCACGCCAGTATTTGCGCACCGGGCCGACGTTGGGGTACGGCGATTCTTCCGTCTGCGGGAAGGGATACCAATCCAGCTCCATACCCCATTGCTTGGAAGCCATCACGCGGATCTGGCCAAGGGTGAAAAGCCTGGTGTAGAGGTACTCTCCGTTGAGCATCTTCCGGCAAAAGCTCCGCCCCGGCAGCACCGGCGAGATGACATTGGCCCAGACATACGGGCTGTCCGGCTTCCCCGCCTCGACGGCGGTCGTGGCCAGCCGCTTCAGGAAATCGCGCGAGTTCCATATCGCGCTGCTCGGTTCCTTCCGGCAGTCGTCGCGAATGTAGCCGTATCCATTGGGAGGATCGTAGTAGTAGACGAACGGCGGGTTGTCCTGGTAGACATAGTCGATGTCGGCGTGCCGAAGCTCCTCGTTGTACCACCACGCACGGTAGTCGGCGTTGCTGCGAGAGACGTTGGAGGCGGACTCCACCCTGACCAGAGGATTCATAGGCAGGCCAGCCTCCTTGAGCATCTTCACCGCCCATTCTTCCGGCGGACGGCGTGTCACCTGGTCCCAGCCCAGCGGCGATCCCCATTCATGCCAGAACTGCAAATACTCCGGCGTGCCGCCGCATTCGGACACCGACGACGCCATCGTGCCCACCCGATCGGCGCCGGTTGCATCGGCATACTTCTTCAGCAGATCGAGGCTCAGGAACCGGCCATAGGTCGGATAGGAACCGTCGGTGAACCAGTTCGTGAAAAGCGTGCCGTCCTTGTATGGCATCCGGTAGCCTTGGTTGCGCCAGAGCCGGCTGTGCTGCGGCATCGGCTTAAAGGGGCTGGCCTGGAGCGCAAACTGGAATGTGCGCTCAGTCGACAACTGCAGCGGGCTGTTCACGAACCAGACGGTGTAGACCACCTCGTTCCTGATCCGTTCCAGTTGAGCGGCCGGCAGGTTTTCGTCGTTGTGCATCCCCTGTTCCGATGCGCAGGAATAGACCAGGCCGCGGTCGTCATCGCCGACCCAGAAGAAGGGAGGCATGTTGCCGGTCCGCGGCCAGTCCCGGTTGGGGAAGGTCTTCGAGTCCCAGAGGACCCCCTGTTTCGTGTCCAATTCTCCGCTGCATTCGGGGTGCGGCCCGTCGATGCGCCGCCAACTCACTGAGGCCTCGATCAGTTGGGCGACCGTTTCACGGAACGGCAGTTCCAGGCAAAGGTCGGCCAGTTGGACCGGAGTTTCGGTCGGGCTCAATTGGACGGTGAACTTGTAGAAGCCGTCATAGTCGAAAGCGCCTTCGACTTTGAGAGTGATGCCCTGGCCCGTGAAAGTTTGCAAATACAGGGCTTGCCCCTTGCCAACCGGCGAAAGTTGCGGCTCATCACCCTTCAAGGCGACCACTGGCCCATCTCCCACACGGGCGAGGAAACGCGCCGGTCGCGACAGGAGCGGTTGTCCGGCGGCGGTGATCCCAGTCAGCAGCCCATCCGGCCCATGCCGGTATGTACGTTCCCAGCAGGAAACCTGGTTTTTCTCGATGACCGGAGCGGTGAACGGCGGCACGATGATGTCGCTCATTCCAAGCGGGGCCGCCCTCTCGAATGGCATGACCTTTCGCGTAAATACATTCGCCTGGCGGCTGAGCTCTTTACCGGCCTTATCGGCGATGAGGGCAGTGATAGTATAGCGAGCGCCGTCCGGCATCTGACCGACATTCGCATATCCCTCGGCCTTCCCGTCGCCAGGTAATGGATGGCCTTCGCTGCAGAGAATCGTCCCGTCGCGCTCAACCGAAAGCGTCCAGGTTGCCGCCGCCGGATGCGAACGGACGAAATCGCCGGCATCCAGCCTGTATTCAAACAGCCCTTTGGATGGGTAGGGGCCGGTCAGGAATGAAAACGCCGGCGTCGTTTGCGCGGCAGCGAAATTCCCAAAGGTTGCGACAAGGAAAGCCGCGGATAGTAGTGGCAGGACGAAAGGGCGAGGGAACAACATGGTACTGGTGGTTTTGTAGGGTCCGCATTGCGGACCATTACGTGCGGTGTCGCAGAAACGGCCCGCGGTAAGGTTGGGACTCTTTAGTGCCGCCGGTGCCCCCACCGGCGGTTTCGCCGCGGCAAGTAGCTTTCCGCCGGTGAGGGCACCGGCGGCACTGGAAAAGTTCTCGCGTTCATTGCGGACCATTATTTGCGGTGTCGGGAAAACGGTCCGCAGTACGGACCCTACACGAATCGCGCACCCATTTATAGCGAGAGGCAATATGCGCGAGAAGTGGCTGCCGCCGCAAGGGCGGGTGGGATCAAAGGTCGATCAACCGAAACTCTTGCGATGGTGCGACTGTTCGCGATAGACGTGATGGCTGTGCGCAAATTGGCGGTCGAATTCCCCGAGCCGTTGGGCGTCGGCATGCCATGTCTGCGATTGCCAGTCCTCACGCTTGAATGGGATGACCTGGACGAGCGGCGTTCCACGTTCCAGCTTGCATTTCGATCCGCGCTGCATAAGGCAGGCCGCGGGGAAATTCACCTGCGAATAGAAGCTGTCGGTGTCCACCACGCCGGCGAGAATACTGAATGGGGTGCCCGCCCGGTTCAACGGCGGCAGGAAAAGCGTGGAACAGCCCGGCGGCGTGACGATGACCCACGGGTTCATGAACTTGATCACTGGGGCGTCGGCCCACGGTGACCCGGCAACCTGCGACAGGTGATGGGTTTCGATGCTCGTGTCGCCGTTGGGGCACTCGAAGGTAAGCCGGCCGGCCTCATCCAGGGCGAAATAGACGTCGCCGCAAAGCGGGATGATGTAGCCGCTGGTCATGGCATCCAGAAAGGGCGGGCATTGCTTGACCGTGCGGAGGTCCCCGCGAACGCCGGGCAGCGAAACCGCGCCGGCGAGGTCCTTGTACCAGTCGGGAAGCGCCTTGATGGCCGGATAAGGGGGCGGGGCCCAGTCCTTCTCGAGGGCATGGAACTGGATGAGGTTGGGGTCCATGGCCGCAAGCTACAGGCCGGCCCGTGCGGCCGCAAGGCAGCGGTCGGTGTCTGAAAACTCACCGGGATCCGAACTCGTTTCGCCGCGTCGCGCAGCGGAGCGCGTTTCCACCGCGGGAACAAAGCGCTCCGCTACGCGACGCGGCGAAACGAGAATTGATGCCGGTGAGTTTTCAGACAGGGCCCTGGGCGAACGCGGGGCGGGTCATTTCCGCGGCCGTTCCCAGCCGGCGATGTCGTGGATCAGCTTGCGGCGGTCGACCTCGCGGGTACGCACGAACTCCCCCATGTCCCATTGAGTGGCATCATCGGCTTCATTGAAATCGAGGCTCTTGGGGTCCTGGTTGAGCACGTCCGCCGGCAGCGGGCCCAGTGCTTTCACGGGCCGCCCACCGGCCAGTTCGATCGCCCAGAAAGTCCCATCGGCGTTGCGCGCATAAAAGTCGCGGTCCACGTGCGGGCCATTCTGTCCCGCAGTCAGCGCGATGTGCGCCGCCGTCGGCCGAACCGTGACCGGCATGCCGCATTCCGGGCAACGGCTGCGGGTCGAGCGCAGGTCGTAGCCGCAATTGAAGCACTTGGTTCGCGGCGATTCGATCAGTCGCCGCCGCGCCTCGGCGCGGCGATAGCGGCCCGTGAAGTGCCACCACAATGTGACGGCCAGCGCCGCCAGCACGATCAGAAGGAACTCTCCGCCCGCCCCGGACAAGAATTCCCTCAGGAAATCCTGGAACCCCGGCGGGTTCTGGTTCGGCACTGCCACCGCCGCGACAACTGGGAGGATGAATGTGAAAAAGTGCATCTTTTGCACGACGCTGACGTATACGTCCCGTCAAATTATACGCGGGTGCGGAATATTGGTTTGCGGCGGACTTTCGACGCGGTCGAAAACACTTCTGGTCCCACATGATACTATCTTTCGACAGAAACGTCGCATTGGGAATTTTTTGCAGGCCACTGGTCCAATAAAAAGACCGTCTGGTCGCGGCTTCTCGCCGAAGCCCTTCACGACAAGTTCGGCTCCGAGGTGACGCTGGTGAACCCCGCCATCGGCGGAACCACCCTCAGCCAGAACACCGTGCTCATCCCGCGCTGGGCGACCGAATCCCCCGACCTGGTCATCGTCTGGTTCGGCGGCAACGACTGGGGTGCCGGCGTCCGCGGCCGTTGTTCGCACGGTATCTCCGCTCGGCGGTCGAGCGTATCCGCCGGGAGACGCACGGCAGTGCCGACATCCTGCTGCTGACCACCTGCCCTTCCTACGAGCGCTGGGATACGATGGCTGAATTGGAAAAAGCCGTCCGCGATACGGCAGAGGAGCAGAAAACCGGCCTCGTGGACATAGCCGCCGAGTTCCGCAAGCCGGGCTCTGCCGAGCAGGCGCTCAAGCAGGAATACTGGGCATGGGACAAGGTGCACCTGGGCGCTAAAGGGCACGAGGCGGTGAAAGACGCCGTGCTGCGGGTGATTTCGGGGTAATCTTCGAGAAAACTCATGATCAGCCTCACTGAGAGCGCGGGTTTAGTTGTCGGAGCGGCTTTCTCCCGCCCCCGGTACTCCGGGGTAGGGCAGGGGAGGGGGCTTGGCCGAGCCACGTGCCGCGTGAAAGCTCCGTCCGTTACACTCTCCCAGAGTCAACATGAGCCTTCGGCTCACGTACGAAGCAAGAAAGCCGTGCTCCCTCTCCCGGTACTCCGGGAGAGGGCTGGGGTGAGGGTCTTCAGCGGTTCGGGCCAGACCCTCACCCTAACCCTCTCCCGGAGTACCGGGAGAGGGAACCAGAGGCCGACACCGTACGGTGATTCCTCTCAAAGCGGTACTGGGGACGTGAAAAAGCCGCTGCGAGCGCTGCGATCTTTCACGAGCCGACGATTCATCCTCGCGATGGTTTCGCTCGCATTGGCATGGACCTGCCCAAAGAGCTACGCCGGCGATCCCGCCCCACCCGCGACGCGGCCCGCCGGAAGAGATGCTCCAGAGTTGGCGCCGGAACCGTCTCCTGGCGATTGGTCGCCGGGCTGGCGACGGCCTTGGATAGGAGGGGCGCTCGGACCGACCGGTCCTCAAGCTTTCAGGAGCACGACCTTCATCGGATCAGCCGATCGTTTCATAGGCGGGTTTCCTCCCCCACGCGACCAACCGCAATGGGGCCAGAAGTTTTCCCGGAACATGGTCTCGACCGAGACCAATCTTCCCGACAGCTTCGACCCCGCCACCGGCAAGAGCATCAAGTGGGCGGCCGACTTGGGCACGCAGAGTTTTGCGACGCCGATCGTCGCCGGCGGGCGGGTCCTCATCGGCACCAATAACGAAAAACCGCGCGACCCGCGCCAAACCGGCGATCGCGACGTCCTGCTCTGCCTCGACGAGAAAGACGGGCATCTCGTCTGGCAACTGGTGGTGCCGAAGATTTCAGCCGACGAGCACGATCCTTTCCTGGATTGGCCCAAGGTCGGCTTCGCCTCGCCTCCCACCGTCGAGGGGGACCGCGCCTACGTCCTGACCAACCGCGGCGAGGTCGTCTGCCTCGACATGAAAGGCATGGCCGACGGCAACGACGGGCCATACAAGGACGAGGCGACACACATGGTCCCGCACGGCTTTGCGCCCCTGGAGCCGGGGCCGACCGATGCCGACATCCTCTGGATCTGCGATCTGGTGAAAGAGGCCGGCGTCCATATCCACGACCAGGTCCAAGGCTCCGTGCTCATCGACGGCGACCTGCTCTACGTCAACAGTTGCAACGGCGTGGACAACACCCACCGCAAGATCCGCTCCCCCGACGCCCCCAGCCTGGTGGTGATCGACAAAAAGACCGGCAAGCTCCTCGCCGCCGATGATGAAAAGATCGGCCCCGACATCTTCCACTGCACCTGGTCGTCCCCCTCCCTGGGCGAAGTGAACGGCACCCGCCTGATCTTCTTCTGCGGCGGCAACGGCATCTTCTACGCCTTCGAAGCACTCAAGGGAATTCCTCCCGAACTTCCCCCCGGCCAGTTTTCCAAGCTCAAGCGGTTCGCCCGCTACGACCCCGACCCGACGGCCCCCAAGACCGACGTGCATCGCTACGTCGGCAACCGCCAGGAGAGCCCCAGCGTGATCATGGGCATGCCGGTCTTCGTTGACGGCCGAGTCTACCTCGCCGCCGGCGGCGACCTATGGTGGGGCAAAAAACAATCCTGGCTCAAGTGCTTCGCCGTCAAGCCCGGCGAAATCGTCGCCGCCGACGAGGCCTGGAGCTACCCCATGCCCCGCGAAAGCTGCTGCACGCCGGCCGTCTACGACGGCATGGTCTTCGCCGCCGACTGCGGCGGCACCCTCCATTGCGCCGACGCCAAGACCGGCACGGCCCTATGGACCTACACCGCCGACGGCGCTTTCTGGGCCTCCCCGCTGGTAGCCGACGGCAAAGTGTACATAGGCACTCGTCGCGGCCAGTTCGTTATCCTTGCGGCCACACGCGACCTGAAGGTGCTGAGCACCGTAGAGCTGCACGACCCGATCAGCGGGACCGCCACCGCGGCCAACGGCAGAGTCTATGTCGCCACCATGACGCACTTGTATGCGGTGGGGAAATGATTAGGCCCTGTCTGAAAACTCGTCGGGCCGCGGCGGCCCGGAAATGCCCCGTCTGCTTCGTTCTCGCTCCTCAACTCTTTCGGTTGAGTCGCTTCGTCGCGACGCCTCGCATACGGGGCATTTCCAGCCCGCCGCAATCCCGACAAGTTTTCAGACAGGGCCTAGCGGCTACGACAACTTGAAATCGGCCACGGATGCGGTGCCGACGTTGCCGTCGAAGTCGAGGTAGACGTCGTGCAGGCCGGTCACGCTGGTAATGGGGATGCTCTGCCAGCGGAACTTGCTGGGGCTGCCCGTGGCCGAGGCGATCAGGGTGCCCAGCAGCGGGCCGTCGGGGGCGTCCACGTGGATCTCGATGTTGCGGAGCACGTATTGAGCGTCGCCGGCAAAGCGGAGGCTGAAAACGCGGGCGCCTTTCTTGCCGAAGTTCACCTGGCTGAATTCGGCCCACCCGCCGTTGTTGTCGTAGATCAGCGTGTGATGGGGGCCGAGGACCACGCTGGTCGCGGCGTCGTAGGCGTTGGTCGCGATGACCTGGCCGGCCTTCAGATGGCGCTTGTGCTTCTGGTAGAGGGTGGCGATCTGCGGAATGACCGTGCCCCGAGTCAGCACGGTGCCGGTCGGGATGTAGGCCTGGGGCGTAATGACCGTGCCGGCGGTCAGCGACGTCCCGGGGGCGATGATCGTGCCCAGCGGCAGGACGGTGCCCAGCGGGAAGGTCGTGCCGGCGGTGATGACGGTGCCTGAAGGGAGTGACGTGCCCGGGAGGAGGACGGTCCCGACCGGCAGAACGACGCCCGGCGGAAGGTCGGTCGGGATGCTTTGGCCGGGCAGGATGGTCAAGCCCGCTGGCAGGGTGACGCCGGCGGGAATGACCGTGCCGACGGGAAGGACGTCGCCGTTGGGCACGACGGTGCCGTAGGGCAAGACGGTGCCCGGCGCGACGACCGTCCCGGGGGGAAGGTTGGTCCCGGTTGGAATGGTGGTGCCGTTGGAAATGGTCGATCCGGTACCGAGGACCGTGCCGGTCGGAAGAACGGTGGTTCCAGGCAAAGTGGAGCCGACCGGGATGACCGATCCCGGCGGAGTGTCAACGCCTGGCGGGAGCGTGACACCGGACCCGATGGTAACCGGCGGGACATAAGGCGTGGGCGTCGGTGTGGGGCTGATGGGTGTGGGTGTGGGCGTGGGGGTGGGAGTCGGCGTCGTTGTTGGGGTCGGAGTTGGCGTGGTGGTCGTCGTGGTAGTCGGGGTTGGGGTGTAAACGGGGCCGGTGGTCGGGGCAGGCAGGTTGGTGATGGTTGGCACGGTGCCGGCGGGGGCGGTGCCGCTGGTGCCGGGGGAGCCGCCTGACCCGCCGGGGGCGTTGGGGCCTGCGGGCGCGACAGTGCCGGGGGGCAAAGACGCGGTCGGGGCCACGCTGGCCGGCGGGGCCGGATCGCGGGTGATGACCGGAGTCGTGCTGGTGGGGGTCGTGGCCGGCGGCCCGTCGCCGCCGCCGGAGGATGTCGGGGTGCCCGGGTCGTTGGTCGCGGGCAGCCCGCCGCCGGGCGTGGTTGTGGTGGGCGTGGTGACCGGGGGCAGTGTCTGGATTGGGGTCGGCGGCGGCGTGATCACGGTCACCGGCGAGCCAACCCCGGTGGACCCGAAAGTAATGGCCGCCCCGCCGTATTCGAACGCCCCGAGGTCCGGCGCGCTGCCGACATAGCCTGCGGTGACCGCACCCAGGTTTTCGCCGTTGTTGATGGCGGGGGACCCGGCGGTCAGGGTGTATTCGCCGTCGGTGGGATTGAGGAAATCGGCGTCGGTCCCTTTGTAGATGTTATCGATCAGCGTCGCGTTCGAGCCGTAAATGAGCGTGTCGGAGAAGATGTTGTTCTCGAACACCGACCCGCTCATGTCCAGGCTGCCGCTGGAATTGATGTCCCAGGTATTGTCGGCGAAGGTGTTGTTGTAAATGTGCTCGTCGGTGCTGGGCGGGTTCAGCTTGATGCCGATATCGTTGTCGAACGAGAGGTTGTGGTCGACGAGATAGTTGCTGTCGTAGTTGTCGAGGTAGATGCCGACGGCATGGTATCCGCCGGCATGGATGTCGAAGACCTCGTTGTAGGCGATGCGGGAGCCGGTGCCGTCGGTGCCGTAGGTGTAGATGGCGCCGCCGTCGGTGGTCTGGAGCATGACCTGGAAGATCTCGTTGTTGAGGATCTGGGTGGCGGTTGAATGGCTGGCGTGGATGCCGTCGCGGCCGGCGTCGAAAATGGTGTTGAAGCTGACGGTGTTGTTGCTGCCCCAGACATAGACGCCGGCGAAGTCGGTGGCGTTGTAGTCGATATCGCGGATGGTGTTGTTCTCGGCAGTGAGGTCGGTGCCGAGCAGGTAGATGCCGTTCCCGCTGCTGTACTGGATGTAGCTGTTGATGATCTCGTTGTCGGTCCCCTGGATCTGGATGCCGGTGGCGGTCGGCGGCCGCCAGCCGTTGGCGATCGAGGTCTCCTGCGAGACGTACATGGCGCTGATGGCATCCAGCACGTTGCCGGTGGTGTTGCTGCCCATCGTCACCGTGGTGGCGAAGAAGTGGAGTCCTTGGATATCGGTATAGGAGGTATTGGTGAGGTCTAAGCCGATCTGGCGTTGCTTGACCTCGACCAGGTCGTTATTGGGGTTAGTGCCGTCGGGCGTCTCGATATAAAGGTCACCGGAGGTCGAATCGCGATAGAACTCGCCGGGCGCGTCCAGGGCCCCGAACTCACCGGAAAGGTAATAGGGGTCACCGGGCGTGGGGATTTCGTACGGCGTGTTCATTTGCTGGTATTCGAAGGTGAGCGTTCCGGGCGAATAGGTCAGCACGCGCCCCGCCTCCTCGACCCATCCCTCACCCGGCAGGATGTGGATCAGCGCCCCGACCCAGAAGCCGGCGGGCTGGGTCAATGCGGGGTCGGTCAGGGTCGCCACGTCGTAATTCCCGAACCCGACGTCGTGAGCGACGATGTTTTGCGCATGGGCGAAGACCGGGGCGGAGGGGTTGAGGGAAGGGGTGTCGGGCCAGCGGTCCTCAAACAGCATGGTGGGCGTGCCGCCGTTGCTGGCGTCGGTGACAAAGACCTGATTGTTTCC
>Ga0182024_10003685_pt1 | contig 36191 bp, 40 predicted proteins | sample P32metaG_FD_120480 | JGI IMG/M metagenome (GOLD analysis project Ga0182024, IMG submission 120480) | Permafrost microbial communities from Stordalen Mire, Sweden - P3-2 metaG (Illumina Assembly) | ecosystem: Environmental > Terrestrial > Soil > Wetlands > Permafrost | place: Sweden: Stordalen...
CAGAACAACCTTGAGTTCATTGGCGGGCCCCCGCTGCCGTCAGCACTCGCACAAGCGAAATATTGCGATGAGCTTTTGCAGCCGACAAGGCAGTATTTCCGTCAGAATCTCGCGCATTGGGATCCGCGCCTCGCCGGAGTAAAGCTGCGGCGAGTTGGACTGATTGAGGCGGGTCGCGCGAGTCTTTATCCAACCGAGCCGACCGCACGGTGAGCCCGGAGAGTTTGCTGAATGACTTCGTCGCGAGTGACTGCACTACGAACCATTCGATTCGAAATGAGATCACCCCAGGACGAGCACCTGTTTCGTTCGCGTCTTTCTCTCTGCAACCTTCATGTAAGCCTCAACGGCTTGGTCAAACCGATTGGTTTCGGGTTGCGAAACACGCAAATAGCCGCCCTGGAAACCTTCGCGCAGATGATTCATCACGGCAGCGATCTCCGGCCCCGTGAGCTTCTGTGTATCGACACCAATCAGATGAAGTTCGTTGTGATAGAAGTCGGTCAAATTCAGTTGGACTTCAGCATTAGCACCAGCCGCATTGGCGATCGCAATCTGCCTTCCGCCAACTCGAAGCGAACGTAGGCATGAGCTAAACAAATTCGCGCCTACGGTATCGAGCACGATGTCCACACCTTTCCCGCCGGTCGCCTGCTGCACTCCGCTTACGAGGTCTGTTTCCTTCAGATTCAAGAACACATCTGCATCCTGTGCTGCTTCTTCGACGTCGGCTGCCAGCACAATGGCGCCCCTCCAGTGAGCAATCTGCGTCGCAGCCGAGCCTACAGCTCCGCTGCCTCCTGTGATGAGAAGTCGTTCGCCCTTTTTCAAGCCTCCTGCTTCGACAAGGGACAGCCAGGCTGCGAGATAAGGCACGCCGACCACCGCCGCCTGCTCCATACTCAACCCTTCTGGCTTCTCTGACAGCCACGAAGAAGGCACGACGACAAACTCCGCATGTGCGCCGGGCCGCACGACCCCAAAGCCAGCACCTGTCCCCCATACATGCTTGCCTCTCCATTCGCCACCCTCCACCACAACGCCGGCGTAGTCACGACCAGGTGTCATCGGGAGTTTGGAATGGAAACGCCCAGCCACTGTGCCAACATCGGACGGATTGATGCTCGACGTTTTGATCTGCACCAATGCTTCGCCCACTTCCAATGCCGGACGCGGCAAATCCTGAATGCTTAGAACGGATGGCGGACCATAGGTTTCAAACCGAAGCGCTTTCATGTTCATTTAACCCGTTGCGCAAGCAAGATTGTAGAGGTCCTAATCTTTATAGCAAGGAAGATTATCACGCGCTGTCTGCACCCCCGCTTCAGCGTAAAACCGAGGTAAGACGAAAGTGCCACTTCGCCACCGTCGCCCACAAAACCACTGTTTATAAAGGGAAACTAGCGCGCCCAAGGGGGCGATTTCAGAACTTTCCTTTCGGAATTCGTGTCAGATTTGCCACTAGCGGCGAATGGGAACCCTGTACGGCAGGAGAGTTAGAGCGAGCGAGGGCGAACGCGTCCTCAGTTGCAGAGGCGCGCCGGTAGAGTTGTTTGAACAAGCGCCCCACTGTTCAAGGCTTACCATCTATAGGAGCGGGCGGAATGGCTGGTGCGGACCCGGACGCTGTCCCGAATGTGTTTCGTACAGGCTCCCGGTCGTAAACGACTCGAATATCAACGGGCATTCTCAGCTTACGACGCTTGGCTTCGAGAAGGATTTCCGCGTCGGAGGCATCCGCAAGGCACACACCATCCGCACGGCTGAGCAGATTGCCGAACGTTTCAAGGCTCTCCCGGATCTCGCGTAACGCGACCACCGAGCCCCTGTGGTCACCCTCGGCCTCGAGCTTACCCAGGATTTCCCAAGCTTTCTGTCGGATGCGTTCAGTTTCCTCGAGGAGACTTACGTCGCTCGCCTCACCATGCTGCTGGGCAGCTCTCAGGAGTGCTTGGGCTACATGCGGTTTGTGTCGGAACAACGCGGCGGGAGAAATCGAAAATCGTTTCGCTATGATTCGGTACGGTTCGCTAGAAACAAGGGCATTGTCGATCGCTGGCCTCTCGGGGCTTGAACAAGCTGCGCAGGCTCGGGGCATGGACTGTCCGATGAGAGGGTAGATTCGTTGTTCCTTAGCGGCAACAGAAGTAACTAGCATTGTTTCGAAGAATTAAACAACAGAAAGGACCGGATTGACCGACACCTCCGGCGCCCAGGACGGACCAGCTGCGGCATCGGGCTGATCTTGGGACATGCGCTCAAGGATAACAGCGACGTACTTGGGGTCGACTCCGCAAGCGCGGCCCACAGGGACTTAGGTCATAACTTCCGCAGAGGCGACAAACTGACCGAAACTCGGGTTTTGGGGACGAATTCCTCTCAATGAGTGGCTCGGCCTGTGCACACGAACGGAAGCCTTCCAGCGTGTCGCCTGTCATTCAGAGGGAACGACGGGCACTGCCGCTCGACTCGCAGAATCGACTGGATGATTTAGCTGCACGTGCGGATGCGCTCCCGTCGACCGCTGGAGCTGAGCGCTGGTTGGGAACGAGGACACCATCTTGCCTGGAAATCATGATATCAATTCCTGTTATGGCGGTGGCGTTACTTCAATTTGCCGGATTTGTTCAAGGCACTTTCCGCTTTCGCCTGGTTCAGCGCCGTTTGGAAGGCCGGATCGGCACGCAAGGAAGCCAGCTCCGGACTGCGCTGGAATTCCGCCGAGTGATACTCCTGGGCGAGGGCTTTCGCGATCAGTTCGATGGCTTTGGCGCGCTGCCCGAGAATCTCGTATGTCTCGCCGGCGCGGTACTCTACATCCGGATCATCCGGGGAAAGCGCCAGCGCCTTGCGAAGAAGCACCTCGCTGTGCCCTGCCTGTCCGCTGGATGCATAGTAATCGCCAAGCTGCACGAGCAGAGATACATCGTCGGGAGTTTTGGTGCGTTGCGCCTCCGCCATCTCGATGGCCTTGCGGTACGCTTGCACCGACTGCTCGTGATTGCCACCCCACAGATACGCGCTGCCCAAATTTCCCCACACTTGATAATCGCCGGGCCTCAGGGCGATGGATTTCTGATCCATCTTGACGGCCTCGCTGTAATTGCCCTGAATTTCACACGTCGATCCAAGCGCAGTATAGGCATCCGCGTCTGGCTGGAGTAACAGAGCCTTCTCCAGGTCTTTCCGTGCCTCATCGATCTGACCAAGCTGTATCCGGGCCAGACCGAGATCGTAGAGTGCAGAATTATTCTGTGGATCAAGTTCAACCGCCTTTTGCCACTCCGAAGCGGCGTCTTCGAGCTTCCCGCTGGCAAAGTAGATCACCCCCAACCGCACTTGCCATCGCGTGTCATTCGGCGCAAGATCGATCGCTCTTTGCGCCGCGTTGATTGCGTCCTCTGTCCGCCCGTCCTCCTGATCGACCTGGGCCAGAGCGTTGTACGCCTCAGCGCTGTGCGGATCGAGCGCCAGTGCCTTCTGTACCTGCTGGCGCGCCAGCGAAATCTGGCCCTGCATCCCTGCCATCCGCGCCAGCGTAACGTACGGCGGCGCAAGGTTCGGATCAAGTTGCAGCGCCTTCATCGTCTCTGCCCGCTTCATGTCGAGCAGCTTCGGATCCTTGCTGGCGCGATATTGCAGGAACCATGCATTGCCCAGCCCCGCCGCCAGCGCAAAAGAAGGGTCCTTCTGCAGGACCTGCTGAAAGCCTTTCGCCGCATCAGCAATATTTGCGTCCTTATACGAACGCTGAATTAGGTCCTGCGCTTTCAGATAGTCGTCATACACGTTTGCCGGAGTTCCTGCCGGAACCCCCGCCGCTTCCGGATGCGCCCATCGCCGCACCACCCCGGTACGCAGCCCAACGCTGACAACCGCCGCGGCAACCGCCACCCCGGCTACCACCAGCCACATCCTCTTCCGGATTCGCCCCCTCGCTTGTGACGAACTCCCCGACACCTCCGCCGACACCTCCGCCGGCACCGAAGCCCCCGGAGATTCTGCCAACGCCGTTGCCAATTGTCCTGCGCTCGCAAATCGCTTTGCCGGATCGATTTCCGTCGCCCCATTGACGATCCGCAGAAACGACCCCGGCAAGTCCGGGCGCAGATCGATAAGCGGCCTTCGTTCGCTTATGGCAACCGCAGCTTGTGCAAACGGCCGTCCACTCACATTCGCCGGATGCTCTCCTGTCACCAGGTAATACAGCAGCACCCCCATGGCGTAGATGTCCGTCGTTACTGTGGCCGCGCCTCCCTGGAACAACTCCGGAGCCATGTAGTTTGGCGTTCCCGAAATATTCCCCGCGAGCTGCGGCAACGCGCTCAGCCCAAAATCCATCAGCAGAATGCGGCCGCCATGTTCGCGCATCACGTTTTCGGCCTTGATATCGCGGTGCAGAATCCCCGTCCGATGCACCGCGCTCAGCGCTCGCGTCACATCCAGGCCGATCAGCGCGGCCTCGCGATGGCCAAACGGCCCCTGCTCCCGGATAAGCGCTGACAGAGTTTTGCCGTGCACGAAATCCGTCCAGAAACCCACCCGCCCGTCGTGCCGGTCAATGCCGTAGACATGCACGATGTTGGGATGCTGTACAGAAGCCAAGACGCGCGCTTCACGAAGGAGTAATTGGTATGCCTCGTCGCCGCTCACCGAGCCGGGTAGCAGCAGTTTCAGCGCCACCTCGCGTTCCAGATGGGGATCCCACGCGCGGTAGACCTCGCCGAATCCTCCATGTCCGACGCGCGCAAGTAAACGAAAGTCGCCCCAGGAATCGCGCCCTGCCAGCGGATCGGCCAGGCCGTGTTGACTGTCGTCCAGCGGAAGCGTCGGATCGTCGTCCATGCGAGGGCAAAAGCTCCCTTCGAGCCATAGGACTAATGGTGGGAGAAGCCGAGTCCTCCGAAGCGACAGAAATCCGAATCCATCAACGGCAATTTGGCTACTTCGAACTGTCTGTTCCTGGAATCCGATTGTATGTCCGCTGCTTATTCGCTGGCAAGCAATCCCGGATTTCCGATTTGCGGTCGTATTACGGGCAAGCCGGAAGTAATCTCCGGAAGAGTCGATTTACGCTATTACTTCGGGCTTGCCGACCATCCGAGAGTAGAGTGACGAGAAGCGCGTTTATCGGGAGCAATCCCGAGGGAGCTGCTTTCGTGTAAGATTGCTGCCTCGGTTCGGGCACGAAGAGCTGATGAGTGGCCACTCGGGGAGTCTGAGTCTGGTCGGACGTACACTTGCACATTACCGGATCAACACCGCAATTGGCGCGGGGGGAATGGGTGAGGTGTATCGCGCCACCGACTCGAAGCCGCTCCCTCGCTGCTGCGCGGCGTGCCGTCGAGCTCGCGGCGTCCAATCCCCTCGCACCTCTCTCCCTGGCTTCCGTACTTTTCTTCCGCAAGGAACGCCAGGCATTCCGAAGCGCCGCGGAGCGCGCCATCGCGCTCAACCCGCTGGATGGAGGCACGACGGCTTTCCTCGGTATGTTGATCGCTTGTTCCGGCGATTGGGAGCTCGGCTGTAGTTTGGTGGAACACGCGATGCAGCTCAACTCCCATCACCTCGGCTGGTATTGGTGCGCCGCGGCCTACAACGCCTACCGCAAGAGCGACTACCGTGGCGCGCTCGACATCGCACTCAAGATCAACACCCGCGGCATCTGGGGTGCGATCCTCGTGCTCGCGGCCGCACACGGCCAGCTCGGTGAGCGGGAAGCGGCGCAAGCCGCCGTGCGCGAATTGCTCGCGCTGATGCCATGCTTCGCCGCGACTGCGCGTCAGGAGTGCGAAAAGTGGTGGGAACCGCAGCTCGTCGAACACCTCCTCGATGGCCTCCGCAAAGCCGGCCTGAAGTATGGCTCGGCGGATTCTGCGGCGACGGAGATCGGGCCCAAACTGAAAAGCGACCCTACGGCGGCGTATGGTGAAGCCACGGATTCCGGAAGCATGCGAATTGATCACAGAAGTATTCCGGGAAAGGCTGTATAGATTAGTACTGTGAAGTCGGCTTGTAGGAAGTTACGGTCACTCCCCAGTGACGGTCAATTCGGAAGTAATCCCAGGAGACCTGATCGCGCGATTACTTCCGGGTCGCCGACCACTCGCCCGGAATTTCAACGTCTGTACCCGTTCGTGTGAGGACCAAGAGAAGACCGTCCGTCATTGCCTGGACAGGAGTGCTTCCGCATCGCGGGCATTGGCGAAAACGTATGGATAGCAGGGCTGCGGGCGGTCCTTTTTAGGTCCTTCGACTTCTCTAATGAGCCGCCCAAGATCAGTCCTAGGGCGGAAAATCAACGCACCGCCTTCGGAGGCGTAACGCAATTTGGCGCACAATCGACACTGCCAACCGGATATGAACACCGCGCGCCGTCTGGACGGATCTAGCTTCCAGGGGTAGAGCGCACGTCGCGGCGTTTGGCACCGAGGGCAGATGACAAATCGGGTCTTCCCTCCATTCCGCGGCAGAGGGCGCTCGATCGTAAGAACCCGATTCTTCATGCCATTGCTCGCTTGACCTCAACGCATCTCGCCCAAGGGATTTCTTCCTGCATTTCGATCAAAGGAGCAATGCGCACAGCTTCTACGATTTTTTCGGGATCTTCCTGCATCCAGATCAACAAATACGGCACGCTTCGTGGATCGTCGAGCATCCAACCTGCCCGAAATCGAAGATCTACGTGAGTAAGGGCAGCCGATTCAGCGATGTTTTGGTAGGGGCGGTGGGGATCGAACCCACGACCTTTGGCTTAAAAGGCCACTGCTCTACCACTGAGCTACGCCCCTGCAAGGAAGCCCGAAGATTCTAACGGTCGAACGCCGCCACCGCAACCTGCGCGGCCATTCTGTGCGAACGTTATCGCATGCGGCAAAACGGCGCGGCGCTTGCGCTCGCATGGCTCTGCGGCGGCGGCGCGCAGGCGGCGAAAGATGCGATCCGCTTTTGAAAATGCTAGGCGAGGACGGGGCTGCGCGGGCGTTTGCGTTTCCATTCCGAATCGTGGCGCAAACGTGACTGGTGCTTCTTGATCTGCGTGCAGAGTTCCGCGAATGCGGTCTTCAGGCTGCGGCAAATGTCGCTTCCTGTTCCGACGCTGTGCAGGGTTCCGGAGGGAAGGCTGAGATTGAGCGTTGAGCTGTATTCCGGCTTGCGGGCTTGCTTCTCGAAAGATGCGTGCAGTTGCACTGCGTCCGGCGCATAACTTTTCAGGAGTTTCTCCAACTTGCTGACCTGGCGATTTGCTTCAATTTCTACGGGCTCACGCACTTCCACGTTCTTGTAGATCATCGCGAAGTTCATAGGGCACCTTTTCCGGGAAAAGAATTGAAGGGGCAGGCCACAAAAAGAACGGCGATCGAGGCTCACGGGCATCAGCATTTTCAGAGTAGCAAGTTGCCTTTCGCGTTGCAACGCATGCCGCCGTCGCGCCGCTTATGCGTCAATCACCCGCCGCTTCAGACATCATTCTATTTGATGCGCGCGGCTGCCCTTCAGCAGTAGGAATCCCCCGATAAGAGCGAAGATACCCACAATCGCGCCGGCCGCCCAACCGGCCAAGAAGGCGGGGTTGTGAAGGTTCTCGGAGAATGAGTGCATAAGATGGTGGTGCAGCAGGTGCCCGTAAGCAATCGTCGTGAGGAGTACAGCAATTCCGCTCAGGATGCTCAAGGTTCGCATCGTCGTCTCCCGTTAAGAGTTACCGCTTGCGCGCGATATTCTCACGCAGTTTGCGGCCGCTGCGGCGTTTGACATCTTTGCTTTTCGCGTCGTAGGCTCCAACCCGCAGGTAGCATGTGCTTTCCGCGCGATTTCGGCGCGTTCCCAAATGCCCAACGACTCTCCCCGGCGCCGCCGTCCAATCAAGACCAGATCGTCGTCGGCTTGTGCGCCGGATGCCGCGTCAGGTGTTGCGTCCCCGGCGAAAACGGAAATTCGCATCGGGCCGGCGGGGTGGTCTTATACGGATTGGGGCGGCGTTGTGTATCCCTCGCCGAAGCCGCGCGGATTCCACGAAGCCGAGTTCCTGGCGCAATATTTCGACGCGATCGAGATCAACACTTCGTTCTACCAGCCGCCGCGCCCGCAGATCGCCGAGCAGTGGCTCGAACGCGTGGCCGCGAATCCGCGGTTTCAATTCACCGCGAAGCTGTGGCAGCGGTTCACGCACGAAGGCGGCGGCTCCGCCGAAGACGAGCGCTTGGTGCGCGAAGGTTTCGCGCCGCTCGTGGCCGCGAAGAAGCTCGGCGCGGTGCTGATGCAATTCCCTTTCTCGTTTCACAACACGCCGGAAAACAGCGCGTATTTGAAGCAGCTCTTCGAGCGCTTCGGCGACTATTGCCTTGTGGTGGAGGTGCGCCACGGAACCTGGAACGACAAGGAATTCTTCGCGATGCTGCACAGCCACGGAGTCGGCTTCTGCAACATTGACCAGCCGGTGATCGGCCGTTCGCTGAAGCCGACCGAGCGCGCGACCAGCCCCGTGGGATACATTCGGCTCCACGGACGCCGCTATGACACCTGGTTCAGCGATGACCCGCAAAGCCCGCCGGAAGAACGCTACAACTATCTCTACAACGAAGAAGAGCTTGCGCCGTGGGCGAATCGCGTGCGGCACGTCTCCGAACACAGCCGCTCGACCTACGTGATCACCAACAACCACTATCTCGGCAAAGGCGCGGTGAACGCGCTACAGCTCATCAGCCTGCTCAGCGGAGCGCAGGTGAAGGTGCCGGAACCGCTGCGCGAGCATTATCCTCAGCTCAACAAGATTGCCGACCAGCCGCAGCGCGAGCCAACGCTTTTCCCGAATCCGATTGAGTGAGAATCGGAAGCAGGAGCACGGGCCGCAGCACACAGGCAGGAGCGCCTGTGCTACCGAAGCGCCAGAGACCGCAAAACATCCGGCGCCGGGGCGATCTCTGCTCGCGGCCACTACCCACGCCCACTCATTGTTGGAACGCAGTAAGAACGATTTTGGCCGGCCCGACACTTGCGGATTTCAGTACGCCGCCGATTGAACCGGACCAAGACACGCGAGGAGAAGCTTGGTGGAAAGTTATGCGGTTTGGAAAGGATAGCAGATATGAAGCAATATTCAGCGGCAGCAACAAAAACAGTGAGAGATGCCAGTGGCGATTACTTATTTGTTCCTCCGGGGGAAATCCGAGGCTACCTGGAGAACATCGGGAGCCAAATCGCGCAGCGCGCATATGAGATTTTTGAGAAGGAGGGTCACGGCCATGGTCACGATTGGGATGATTGGTTCCAGGCGGAGACGGAAGTAGTTCAATCGCTTGGATTCGAGCTAGAGGTTTCTCCCCTTAATCTCATCGCGGTGGTGTACATAGGGCAGTACAATCCAGAATACCTAAGAATCAGTATTGAACCCGAGCGACTAATCATATGTGACATTGCTTCTGACGAGAGCCCGACGTTGGCTGGTTCATACCCACAGCTTAACGGTCCCAAACGAATCTGTTTCTCCCTCGATCTGCCGGAGCCAGTGGCGGCGTCCTCGGCCTCCGCCGACATCAGGCAGGACAAACTCTTGGTTCGCTTGCCCAGGTTGAAGACAGGTCGCGATAATCGTCCGGTAAATTTACCAGACTTCTAGACTGACAGTCCGCTGCCACGAGCGTTGTTATAAGGCGCTGGCGATGGATTAACCCCTATGACGGCTTCAGGACCGCGCTGGAGCTAGCGAAGCTCGAGAATGACTTCGCTCATGGTTTCGCGCCGAGAACGCTCGCATCGTTAAAGTTCGAGACGGCGCCAATCGGGAGACTGGCGTTCCCGGGATGGTTCTTAGGGGCGCTCTCTCACGTGGTTGATCCTTTCGGGCATCACTGGGAGATTGGAGGCTGCCAAACGTTGCCGCCGGGCGAATTCAGAAACCGCACACGTAAAGCCGACGTGTGGGGCGCCCGCCGACGAGTCTCTCGATCATAGTAAAAACGAAAACCGCACCGTTTGCAAACGGCGCAAAAAATGCGGCGGGCGCAATGCCGCCGGGACCCATCAACACGTGCAACCGGGGCCGCCGTCTACGATTGACTCTCGCGCAGGGCGACACTTCGCCCAATGAAAGCAAAGACCAGGAGCACCAGCGCGGTGAACCAGCCGCCCAGGCTGAATACCGGTGGCAGATAGAGGCCGATGACGATCCCCGCACCAATCAACAATGCTGCGAGAACACCAAATTGCCGCATCCCATACATGAAGATGAACGGCAAATAGTGCGATCCCACTACGATCATGAAAGCCGGGTAGAACCAGTTCAGACGATAGGCGGTGGTGGCGGCTATCAGGGGCAATGCGAGCGGAACCGTAAACGCCACCTGCATGCCCAGAGCATTCATCGGGTGTCCCTTGGCCAAGGAGGCGGGCCGGCCCATCAGTCGCAAGAGTAATTGCGTGAAGGGAAAGATGAACATGCCGCCGAAGACCAGCTCGATGATCGCGCTCCTGGGCGAGTGCCAAGTGGCCAGCGCGGCAGACAGAAACCACACGCCACTCGATACTAATTGACCGGCAAATCCTCCCAAGAAAACAGTTCGCACGTCCCGTTGGGCATCACTGATATTCACCGTGGCTCCTTTTCAAACTCAGGCCTGTCTTATCACATTCGTGTGGCGTAGGGTGCAACGCAGGTCTACCAGGTGAGCGAGGGACACCGAGCATGACGACGCAAAGCGTGCCGGCACCTGCCCAACCGCGATGGGCTCAGGACCGCGCTGGAGCTAGCGAGGCTTGAGGATGGCTTCGTTCATGGTTTCACGCCGGGAACGAACGCTGGCATCCGTAAGGCTCGAGACGGCGCCAATCGGGAGATTGGCGTTCCCGGGAAAGGCGCTGCTCCAACGCCAGCTCACGGGCCTAGCGGCGAGGCCTAGGTTTACCAGACTTCTAGACTGACAGCCTGCTACCATGAGCGTTCTTAGGAGGTGTTGACGAGGAACCGACTCCTGTGACAGCTTCAATTTCTCCAACTCATCCTATAAATGGCGGCCCCATGGCAGGCGCCTGACTTGGCGGAGAGGTAGCTCTGATGAATACGACGCCCCCCGGAGAACCAAATGCACGCTGGCTCGGATTTGCAAAATTCCTGTTTATCGTCTTCTTTGTAGTGATCCTTTTTCTGCTTGGCCAAAGCATGGTGCATCACCGCTTCTTTAGAGGCGGCCGGGTCAACCGGAACGGCTCCATCAGTCCATAGCAGGGAGTGAAAAGCGCAGCCTTTGCGGACGATGCAAGGAGTGCGCCGCGCTGACCTCCACGGCGAACACGTTCAAAACCCCGCACGTAACACCGACGTGTGGGGCGCTCGCCTCGGGTGATGCGTTTCCGGAGCATGGCAAAAACGAAAACCGCACTCTTTGCAGATGGCGCACAGAGTGCGGCACGCGGCAACCAAGCTCGCTCAGGGCAGGGAGCCGACATGGTTATGAAATCATGTCCGGCTCGTTTCCGATTCCGCGTTACAGGATGTTGATCGAGATGCGCATGCCGACGTGAACAGGGTCGTACATGTAATAGCCGCCATCCACGTACACGACGTAGACAGGATCCGAGTAGCCCCAACCAACCGGCCAGGGATCGAGAAATCCGAACGAATAACCACCATACTGGAAGCGCCGATTGCGGTAGTCGCCTTCGCTCACGTGGAAGGTGTGCCCACGGCCAAAGCTGGAGGCGTAATGGGCATTGGAAATACGGCCATGCGTGGAAACGGCTTGGGTCTGCGCGCGTGGCTGCGCTGCGGGCCTGGCTTCGGTCCGCGCGGTCGTAGTCGACTTCTCTGCGGGCTTGGACTCGGTCCGAGAGGTCTTAACCGGCTGCGTCGCGGGCCTTGCCTCCGTCTTTGCGGTCGTGGCCGACTTCTCTGCGGGCTTGGCGTTGGTCCGTGAGGTCTTAACCGGTTGCGTCGCGGGTTTAGCCTCGGTCTGCGCGGCCCTAACCGGCTTGGCGTCGGTCTTTGCCTGTTGCTGCGCCGGCTTGGCCTCGGTCTGTGCGCGTTGCTGTTGCGCGGGCTTAGCCTGCTTCTCCGCGGGCTTGGCGGCTTGCTTCTGTGGGGGCTTGGCTTCCTGCTGGTGGTCCTGCGCCTTATCTTGCCGTGCGTAGGCGGAGCCAGCGGTTCCGAGAAGCAAAAGCAATGCTGCTGTAGGGATCGCAATTTTCATGTGGTTTGCCTCATATTTGTAGACGCCCACAGTCTGGGCGTCTAAGGCTGACTTGTCTGTCCCGAACAGCACACGTTCCCCACCGTGCTGTGGGACGCTTGGCCCGTCTTCGCGCGGCTAGCGGGCGCTCGGTTAGCCGTTGGCGGTGATACGATCGGTGGGAAAGTGATCTCAATGGGCGAACCTGCAGCAATCTTTGGCATAGTAATGAAACCTCTACATGGTAATGAGACTCCGGCACGGGCATGCGTTTTACCGTGCAAGCTGAAAGGCGCGAGAAAATATATGACATCCAGACTATTTTTTGCTTTTGTACTTTTTTGCGGCGGCGCGGCGCTGCTGCACGCCGCGGAAACTCCGCCGGCTGCGCTGCTGGTGCTCGCCAAGACCGATCAGGCCTTGTTCATCGTTGATCCTGCGACGCTGACGATTGTGGGGCAGGTTCCTTCGGGACCCGATCCGCACGAGGTGATCGCCTCCGCCGATGGAAAATTCGCCTACATTTCTAACTATGGCAGCGGAGCGTACAACACCATTACGGTCGTCGATCTGGTGAATCAGAAAGCATTGCCCGTGATCGATCTAGGCGCGCTGCGCGGCCCTCATGGGCTTACGTTTGTGGGCGGGAAGCTTTGGTTCACGGCTGAAGGAGCCAAGGCGATCGGAAGCTACGATCCTGCGACAAAGAAGATTGACTGGATCCTTGGCACCGGCCAAGACAGAACTCATATGATTTACGTGTTCCCCGACCTGAATCGGATGGTCACATCGAATGTGAGTTCCGGGACCATGACACTGATCGAAAAAGGCAACGGTCCCGGACGCGGTTTCGGGCGCGGTCCCGGTGGGCCGCCTCCACCCGGAGGACCCGGAATGCCGAATGGCCCGGGAGGCCGCAGGGGCGGAGGCCCGACGGGCGGTCCTCAGACCAATTGGACCGAGACGGTGATTCCGGTGGGCAATGGCGCGGAGGGTTTTGACGTTTCTCAGGACGGCAAGGAGATTTGGGCCGCGAACGCGCAGGATGGGACGATCTCGATCATTGAGGTGGCGAGCAAGAAGGTGGTTCAGACGCTCGATGCAAACGTGAGGCGCGCGAACCGATTGAAATTCACGCCGGATGGAAAACTGGTGTTTGTGTCTACGTTGGATGGTCCGGACCTCGCCGTATTCGACGCCGCCACTCGCAAAGATGTGCAGCGCGTGAAGATTGGACACGGGGCCGCTGGGATTTTGATGCAGCCGGATGGAGAGCGCGCGTTTGTTGCCTGCACGCCCGATGACTATGTTGCGGTGATTGATGTGAAGTCATTGGAGATGACCGGGAAAATTGCGGCGGGCAAGCAGCCGGACGGTCTCGCCTGGGCGGTTCGGAAATAGCGCTGCTGATTGCCGCGCGGGCGCTAGCGGGGCTTGAGGATGGCCTCTATCTGAAGGATGTGGTTGAGGTCGTGGCCGGCCATCATTTGCGTGATGAGGGAGATGGTTTCCTTGCCGCGTTCGGAGTGCATGCCGAAATGGTCCCATTGTTCACGGCGGAGAGACTTCAGCAATTCCAGATTGTTCTCGCGGAGGGCACGGAAAGCTGCGAGCGATTTCTTGGCGGGACGCTTGGCGTAGTTCATCTCGCGGGCCCAGGCGTCCTGATCGAATCCCTGGATGGCGGCGCCGGGCGCTCCGGCGACAGTGCGGATTCTGTAGCCCATCACCAGTTCGGTATCGGCGAGGTGAGCCAGGATTTCCACGACCGACCATTTTTCGGGCGCGGGGCGCTTGGCGAGTCGCGCTTGCGATTTGCCGGTGATCAGGCGCTCGATTTTTTTCGGCGTGGAGGTGCGAACCTTCTCCGGCGTTTGGCCCTGCATGTAGCCAGCGAGCCGGTCGCGGTATTGCTGCGGTGTTTCCTGCATGTGGGTGCTCCTATCGAGACGCGGAGATGATGCCCAATTGCGGCGCTGGGCTCAAGGGCCATTTTGGAGGGAGGCGAGGCAGGAGGCAAAGTGGCAAACAACTTCGAAGGCATGGGCGCATACTCGAAAGCAGCGAGGCCTGGCCGGCGACATCATGCCGGAAGCCACCTCTTCGATCCTGCAGATGCCCCGATTCAACATGACACTCGTGCTGCGAACAACCGTTGATCCGCTGAGCCTGGTATCGCCGGTGCGTGAGCAGGTGAGCGACCTCGACAAGAATCTGCCGCTGTATGGCCAGCGGACGCATGAAATCGGCGTGCGCATCGCGCTGGGCGCGGAGCCGCAAAACGTGCTGCGCATGGTGCTGAATCAGGGACTGCGGCTGGCGCTGATTGGAGTCGCGCTGGGGCTGGCGGCGTCATTCGCGCTGACGCGGCTGATGAACAGCCTGCTGTTTGGAGCGAGGCCCTTGGACCCGGAAACGTTTATCGTGGTGACGGCCGCGTTGGTTGCTGTCGCGCTCGGGGCATGCCGGATTCCGGCGTACAGGGCAACGCGGGTTGATCCGGTGATCGCGCTGCGATATCAATAAGAGCGGTGGAAACCGACTATTTCTTGAAGAGGTCGTCGAAAGCGCGGCGCGCGTCCGTTGGCCTTGCGGCGCTGCCGGAGTATTCGCGTTGCACGGCGGCCGGCGCGGGGGGTGCAATCGGCGCCGTATCTTTTTCCACGGTCACACGGCATTCGTAAAACTTGCAGTCGTTGAGCGCGTCTTTCTTCGGGATACGCTCGGGAATCGGCTGGGTACATTCAAATCGCGCGCTCGTATCGAAGTGGACGCATTGCTTGCAGCAATGCAGCTCGAAGCCGCATTTGGGACACTTGGCCTTGGGATCGGAACTCGGAACCAGCGCGTTGCCGCAGATCGAGCACCTTGTGCGCATGACCGTGCCCACCATGTGAGGCGTGCGCGGGCCGATCTGGTCCTGCCGCGCCGGGCGGGGTAGAGGCGCGGTGCGTTCGCGCGGCTCGCGTTTTTCACGTTTTTCCGCACGGTCGGAATCCTGGTATCCGTGCTGTCTATATTTCGCCAAACCAACCTCCGGCGAGCATTGCTTCCTGTGAGAAATGGGCGCGTGCAGGCTCTTGCAGGGCCACACCACCGCAGAAGAAAATGCTATTCAAAATGAGGAATTGCTAAGCTCCGTCCAAGGCCACACTTGAACTGCAAAAACGTTGTTCCCGGGGGCACAGATCAAGAGGGACGGTCAGCTATATTTGTAGCGCGGCGCGGGAGGTAAGTCAAGTAGATCGGGCACGCTGGGTTACTTGATGGTGCTATGGCGCGTTTGCGGCCCTTGTGGCGCTCAGATAGAATGGCGAATCCATTGACCATGGTTGGCGAGCGGTCATACACACTGAAACCATAAATGCCTGCCGAGATCCAGTTCTACAACACGCTTTCCGCGCGCAAAGAGCCCTTCAGGACCGTCCATCCCGGTGAAGTGCGCATGTATACCTGCGGGCCGACGGTCTACGACTTTGCGCACATCGGAAACTTTCGTACGTTCACATTCCAGGACATTCTGCGGCGCTTCCTAAAGCGCAGAGGCTACAAGATTTTGCAGGTGATGAATTTAACCGATGTGGACGACCGCATCATCACCAACGCCGCCGCGGCCGGCAAAAACATTCGCGATTACACGGGCCGCTATATCCAGGCGTTTGTGGAAGACTGCCGCGCGCTGGGGCTCGAAGAACCCGAAAAGCTAGTGCGCGCCACCGACCACATCAACGACATGGTGAAGCTGATCGAGCGCCTCACGAAGAAAACCTATACGTACGAGAGCGACGGCTCGATCTATTACCGGATTGCGAAGTTTCCCGACTACGGCAAGCTGAGCAAGATTGACGTGAGCGGCATGCAGTCCGGCACGCGCGTGGACGTGGACCGCTACGAGAAAGACAACGTGCGCGACTTCGCGCTGTGGAAAGCGCCCAAGCCCGGCGAGTATTTCTGGGAGACCCCCATCGGCAACGGGAGGCCCGGCTGGCACATCGAGTGTTCCGCGATGGCCATGAAGTATCTTGGCGATACGCTCGATATTCATACGGGCGGTATTGATCTGGCATTTCCGCATCACGAAAACGAAATCGCGCAGTCCGAGGGCGCAACGGGCAAGCAGTTTGTGCGTTTCTGGCTGCATGCGGAGCACCTGCTGGTGGACGGGCAAAAGATGTCGAAATCGCTCGGCAACTTCTATACGCTGCGCGACCTTTTCGCACAGGGTTACAAGCCTTCGTCCATTCGCTTGCTGCTTGCTTCGGTGCCGTATCGCAGCCAGCTCAACTTCACGTTGGAAGGCTTGCAGCAGGCGACTTCGAGCGTTGAGCGGTTGCGCAATTTCGTGGAGCGACTGCGAACCGAAAAACTCTCCGAGCCGAACGACAAGGACTTCGCGGCCCGCGTGAGCAAGGCACAGCAGGATTTTGACGCGGGCCTGGCCGACGACCTGAATACCGCGCAGGCGCTGGCGGCGATGTTCGATCTGGTGCGCGACGCCAATATCGCCATGGATAAAGGCGAGTTCAGCCGCGCGGATGCGGCGGAGACGCTGGCAGCGATGTCCGAATTCGACGGCATCTTCAGCGTGCTGCTGAATGACGACGCCGAGCGGCTGCGCGTGCTCGGTTTCACGCAGGAAGCCTCCGGACCGAGTGACGCTGAAATCGAAAGCCTGATGGCGGAGCGCGACAGGGCCCGCCGCAAGGGCGATTACGCAACCAGCGACCGCATCCGCAAACAACTGGCGGACGCCGGTGTCATTTTGGAAGACAAGCGCGACGGTGTTCGGTGGAAACGGCGGTAATGGCGTAGAATGGAAGACGGTTCAGAGATGGCGGCGTGAAAGTATCCTGGCACAATTCGGCTCCTTTACATTCCCAACCGGCGCTCGATCGGCCGAATCTTTTCGGCGCCGCGTAACTAGGCCCTCCTCCCCGTTTTGACTCGCGAGTTGCGTGGCATGCGCCAGCAGTGCTCGTTTTCATTACACGGATAACAACCTACAACCTGTCGCGGAAGGTGAACGCAGATTTTTGAAGGCGACGCCGTTCGCGATGGCGCAAAGCGCCGCAAGAATTGCCCAAAGACTTGGAGGGGCCATGACGAAAATAGCAGCAGAGAACAAGCTTCCGCACTTGATCACAACGCTTCCCGGGCCGAATGCCAAACGGATTCTGAAGCTCGATGACCAATACATCTCGCCTTCCTACACGCGTGGGTATCCCCTGGTCGCAAAAACCGGCCGCGGCGCGACGGTAGAAGATGTGGATGGGAACGTGTTCCTGGACTTTGCCGCGGGCATCGCGGTGGTCGCGACCGGGCATTGCCATCCTGACGTCGTCGCGGCAATTCAGAAGCAGGCGGCCGAGCTGATCCACATTTCGGGCACGGACTTCTACATCCCGAACATGGCCGAACTCGCCGAAAAGCTGGCCGAAATCGCGCCGATGAAAGGACAGAAGAAGGTGTACTTCGGCAATTCCGGCGCTGAAGCCATCGAGGCTGCGATCAAGCTGGCGCGGTATCACACGCGGCGCGAAAAGTTCATTGCGTTCTATGGATGCTTTCACGGCCGCACGATGGGTGCGCTGTCTCTGACCGCTTCGAAGGCGGTACAGCGCAAGGGCTTCGGATCGCTACTTGGCGGAGTTTTTCACGCGCCCTATCCGGACGTCTACCATTTGGGCCCTCGCGCCGCGTCCAATTGCATCGCGTTCATCGAGAAGGAACTTTTCAAGCGCGTGGTCGATCCCAGCGACATCGCGGGCATCATCGTCGAGCCGATTCAGGGCGAGGGCGGTTACATTTCCGCGCCGCCTGAATTTCTACGAGACCTGCGCCGCATTTGCACACAGCACGGAATCATGCTGATCTCGGACGAAGTTCAAAGTGGTATGGGCCGAACGGGGAAATGGTGGGCCGGGGATTTTGACCCGGACATTCTGTGCGTCGCGAAGGGTATTGCATCCGGGATGCCGCTGGGCGCGATGATCGCCCGCGCGGAAGTGATGGACTGGAAGCCCGGGGCGCACGCCTCCACGTTTGGCGGCAACCCGGTCTGCATCGCGGCCGCGCTGGCCACGATCAAGCTGCTCGAAGGGGGCTATGTCGAAAACGCGCGGCGGATGGGCGAATTCATCTTGCGCCGCATCGCGGATTGGCCGAAGCGGCACAAGAGCGTCGGCGACGTACGCGGCAAAGGGTTGATGATCGGCGTGGAATTCGTCCTCGACCAGAAAACGCGCGAGCGGGCGCACGATTTGCGGGACCGAGTGGTTGATTTGGCGTTCACCAAGGGCTTGCTCGTGCTGGGCGCGGGAGAAAACACGATACGTCTGGCTCCGCCGCTGCTCATTTACGAGGAGCAAGCGGAATTTGCTATCCGCATTCTGGATGAATGCATCGGCGAAGCGGAGCAGAAGGCGTAACGAGCGAAGTCAATCCGACCACGGGAGCGGTTTGCGATCCCAGCGATGGCGCTTCAGCGCAGCAAGCAGGCCGGCATCGAGAGCGCCCGCGTCGCTTGCCGCCATGTTCTCCCGGACATGCTCGGGCTTGCGCATGCCGACGATCGTGGTGCTGACGTCCGGATGGGAGACGATGAACCGCAGAGCCATTTCGGGCAGGCTCATGCCCTGGGGCAGGATCGTCTTCAGCTTGTCCACACGGTCGAGCGTCGCGTTGAGGTTTTCGGAATTGAAATAGTGCGCGCGCCAGCCTTTTTCCGGGAATCGTGTTTCACGTGTTAATTTTCCACCCAGGCTGCCCTCATCGAGAGGTACGCGCGCGATCACCCCGATGTTGAGTTCGCGGCAAACCGGGAAGAGCTTGTCTTCGGGCGCCTGATCGAAAATGTTGTAGATCACCTGTACGGCATCCACGAGTCCGGTGCGCAGCGCGGCAATACCATTTTCCGGTTCCCGCCGATTGAGACTCAGCCCAAAAAAACGGATCAGGCCCTGCCGCTTCAATTCCTGAACTACATCGTGGAATTCGGCTTCGGCGGTCCAACTATCGTCCCACACGTGAAACTGGAGGACGTCTATCGCCTAGACGCCAAGTTTTTCGCGAATCATCTTCGCGTGCTTCAACACATGATCCGTGGGAAAAGCCTGGCTGTACTTGCTCTTGGGCGAAGCAGGCCACTTGCGGTTGAGCGGAGGAATCTTGGAGGCGGCATACAAGCGCTTGCCACGATTGCGCGCCAGGATTTGCCCGAGCAAGCCGTCGCTCTTCCCTTCCCCGTAGGCCCACGCCGTGTCGAAGAAATTGCAGCCCTGCTCGATGGCGAGTTGCATCGCGTCGAGCGATTGCTGGTCATCGGAGCCGGACCATCCGCTCATCCCCCAAAGTCCCTGCGCCATCTCACCGACTTCGAATCCCGTACGTCCTAGCGTTCGATATTTCATCGCCTCTCCGCGCCAGCTGGCGCCATGACATCATCGCATCCATTCGAACTTCCCGGCTAGCTCGACAAGCCGTTTCATATCCTGGTACCGCATCCAGTGTGTACTTGCGGCTGCTAGGCCGCTGCTGTAGTCTCGCGGAACGCAGTTGCGTGTAGCGAAGGGAGGCTGACGCGCAATATGTCCGGGATTGATTGGGCAATCCTCCTGATCTACTTCGTGTTTGTGCTGGGAATCGGCGTGGCGCTGAAGGGCGCGATGCGCACCAGCACCGACTTCTTCCTCGCAGGCCGCGCGATTCCCGCCTGGGTGTGCGGACTCGCTTTTATTTCGGCAAATCTGGGCGCGCAAGAAGTGATCGGCATGGCCGCTTCCGGCGCCAAGTACGGAATCGCGACAAGCCACTTCTATTGGATCGGCGCGATTCCGGCGATGATTTTCGTGGGGCTTTTCATGATGCCGTTCTATTACGGCTCGAAGGCGCGCTCGGTGCCCGAGTACCTGCGCATGCGCTTTGATGAAAAGACGCGCGGCCTGAACGCGATCAGCTTCGCCATCATGACCGTTTTCTCTTCGGGCATCTCGATGTACGCCATGGCAAAGCTGATCCTGACGCTGCACGTGTTCGACGGGCCGTTTCGGCGGCTGGGAATTGATCCCTCCTGGATCTTTCACGTCGGCATCATCCTTTCCGCGCTGATTGTGCTCGGCTACATTTTCCTGGGAGGACTCACCAGCGCGATCTACAACGAGGTGCTGCAATTCTTCCTAATCGTCGCGGGATTTGCGCCGCTCGTCTGGTTGGGAATGAAGAATGTGGGGGGCTGGAGCGGATTGAAATCGCGGCTCGACCCGAGCTACGTGCATTCCTGGGTGGGCATGGGCAGCTCGGCGACAAACCGCCTGGGGGTGGAGTGGTTTGGGCTGGTGATGGGTCTGGGCTTTGTGCTCTCGTTCGGCTACTGGTGCACGGACTTTCTGGTGGTGCAGCGCGCCATGGCCGCGAATTCGATGAGCGCAGCGCGGCGCACGCCGCTGATTGCCGCCGTGCCGAAGATGCTCTTTCCCTTTCTGGTGATTCTGCCGGGGCTGATCGCCATTGCGCTGCCGACTCCGCCCGTGCAGGCGACGCAGATCGCAGCAGGCGCGGCGTCTGGAGCGAGCGCCGTTGCAGGCGGGCCGGGCGAGGGTTTGGTCCCCTACAAGGTGAACGCGACCACGGGCGCGCCCATGCTGGACAAGAGCGGCAAGCCGGAGTTGGATTACGACCTCACCATTCCGAACATGCTGCTGCACTACTTTCCCGCCGGCATGCTGGGAATCGGGCTGACCGCGCTGCTGGCCAGCTTCATGTCCGGCATGGCCGGCAACGTGACGGCGTTCAACACGGTGTGGACGTATGACATCTACCAGTCCTACATCCGGCCGGATGCGAGCGATGCGCACTATCTGCGGATGGGGCGGATGGCCACCGTGGCGGGTATCGCGCTCTCGATCGGCGCGGCGTACATGGCGAACAGCTTCAACAACATTATGGACATGCTGCAGCTTGTGTTCGCGTTCGTGAATGCGCCGCTCTTTGCGACGTTCTTACTGGGAATGTTTTGGAAGCGAGCCACGGGACACGGCGCATTCTTCGGACTGCTGAGTGGCACCGCTGCCGCGGCCGTGCACCACGGCTTGACCTTACCCATAGGAGGCGTGCCGGGCATCAAGGGCGGCTGGATCGCGCTGGTGCATACCTACCCAAGCGAGATGGCGCAGAATTTCTGGACGGCTATCTTTGCGTGGACGACGTGTTTCGTCGTGACGATCATCATCAGCCTGATGACCAAGCCCGCCGAGGAAAGCAAACTCGTGGGCCTGGTCTATTCGCTGACGGCAAGGCCCCAAGAGGAGCACCTCGCATGGTACGCAAAGCCCGCGACGTTGGCGATCGTGGTGCTGTGCATCACGGTGGTGCTGAATATTGTGTTTTGGTGAGGAGCGACGATGTGGATTGATATCCGGCTCCCGATTGGCATGCTCTTTTCGGTGTTTGGAATTATCCTGAGCGTGTTTGGGCTGTTGGGCGGCGACGCGCGGTACGAGAAATCGCTGGGGATCAATGTGAACTTGATTTGGGGGCTGGTGCTGCTGGTCTTCGGGATATTCATGTTTGTGTTGGGAAAAAGTGCCAAGAAGGCCATCGTACCCGACGAGGAGCCGGAAGGCCCGCAGGCGGACGGGCGTCCTCGCCACTAGCCCCTTTTCATGGACTGGAACGATCTGAAGCAGACGCCTCACCGGCGCTTCAATCCCCTGACGCGCGAGTGGGTGCTGGTTTCGCCGCAACGCACCCAAAGGCCCTGGGAGGGAAAAGTCGAAAAGCTTCCGCCGGACAATCCTCCCGTGTTCGATCCGAGCTGTTACTTGTGCCCGGGGAATGCCCGCTCCGGCGGCGTTCGAAACCCGAACTATGCCGGCACGTTTGTTTTCGAAAACGATTATCCAGCGCTACTGCCGGATACGCCCGAAGCGAGGGTGGACGACGACGGCATCATCGTTGCGCGCACCGAGCGAGGCATCTGCCGCGTAGTGTGTTTTTCGCCACGGCATGACCTGACGATACCGCGAATGAATCCAGCCGAATTGGGGGCGATGGTGGACGTGTGGATCGCACAATATAATGCGATGGATGCGCTGCCCGGCATTCAGCACGTGCAGATTTTCGAAAATCGCGGCGCCATGATGGGCGCAAGCAATCCGCACCCACATTGCCAGATCTGGTCAAACGCGGCGGCGCCGAATCTGCCCGCGCGCGAGCAATCCGCGCAGCAGGAATATCGCGAAAAGTATTCTGCTTGCCTGCTATGCCGCTACTTGCAGATGGAGTTGGAACGCGGCGAGCGGTTGGTTTGCAGTAACAGGAGCTTCGTCGCGCTGGTGCCGTTTTGGGCTGTCTGGCCCTTCGAGATGCTCGTGTTGAGCCGCCGACATTTGGCGGGGCTCGATGAACTGAACGAAAGCGAGCGCGACGATCTGGGCGATATCCTGCGGCAGGTTACCGTGCGATACGACAACCTCTTCGAAGTCGCTTTCCCCTACTCGATGGGCTTTCACCAACGTCCCGCGGATGGCACGCCGCATTCGGAGTGGCATCTGCACGCGCACTATTACCCGCCACTGTTGCGCTCGGCTACCGTGCAGAAGTTCATGGTGGGCTATGAGTTGCTTGGCACGCCCCAGCGGGATATCACCGCCGAAAGCGCGGCGGAACGGCTGAAGTGCGTGAGCAGCGTGCATTATCTGGAGCGCAACGGAAATAGCTAGGAAGGAAGGCGGGAGGAGGTGGGAATAGGGTTCCCACCTCCCATCGGCGAGAGTTTTAAGAGGTCTTTAACCGGGGCGAGGCTTTTTGGAGAGTGTGAAGCAAGAGATCGGCTGACGCGGGCGCGTGAACCTTTGATTCACTGATGATTTCGATCGCCGTGATGTCCCGGCCGTAGAGGTCGTGGTTGGCTTTCGTGTCCGGGCGCAAGCTCGAACCGGAGAGAGAAATTCCCACGAATGCGCCGCGAGCGCGAGAGTACGTAAGAATCTCCGCACGCATATAGGCGTCTGTATCCGCCGAGGCGGTGCGGCCGACTGGACCGGCGGCTGCGGAGATGTCTCCCCCGAGCGAGACCTTGCTATGAAGCAAGCTATCTACGCCGCTATCATTCATGACGAGCAATACGTAGTCCGTGGCTTCGGCGCCAATCTGCAAACCCCAGCTTCCGCCCTCGAGCGCGTACATGGCCGGCGTTCCCCACGGACCGGTATAGCCGGCGCCGGTGCGGCACGTCATTACGCCGTGACCGTAGCTTCCGCCAAAGATGAAGGCGGCTTTGACAATCGAGGGGAGGACGATCACGCAGCGAGCCTTGTCGAGAAGATCCTGTGGAATGTCGTCCGGAACATTGAGGATCTCCTGCATCACCTTGCCCGCATTTTCGATGCGGTTGCTTTCATCCTTGGTGTCCGGGTTGGGGTTTCGAGCAATCAGGAGCGGCGCGAAAAGCAGGGCCGCGGCAGCCAGAGCTAAAGATCGTTTCATCTGAATCCTCCGAAAGCTAAAGTCCAGCAGGGATCACCCGGACTTCTTAGTCCTTTCGCCCGGACGCAAGCAGAATCACCCCGGCAACCACAGCAACACCGCCCAAAATAGGAGGCAAAGGAATGGTCTTGTGTTCCGTCTTTGTCGCCTGGATGGGACCGATATCCAACACCTTCTTGTGAGTGGTATATGAGATGCCCTGGTAAGCAAGCGCAATCAGCCCGACGATGATGAGCATGATGCCAATTCCAGCGGCCATTTTCATGTTCCACTCCTCCTGTTCCACTACCCTGGGCAATGCGCGGCTTTTCGGGCCGCCAGAACATATCCTGCACGGGCAGGAGCGCCTGTGCAGGCTGCACGTGACGCGGTTCAAGCTCTACGAAAGAGCGAGCCGACCAGAGCGAGCAAGAACAGAACAAGGAAAATAAAGAAGAGCAACTTGGCGATTCCAGCAGCGGCAACGGCGATTCCCGTGAAGCCGAACAGGGCTGCAACCAGAGCAACGACGAAAAATGCGAGCGCCCAACGCAGCATGTTTCCTCCTCGGAGTTGTCTATTCGTAAGGCTTTGCGTTCCGCCCTACGGGTTCAGACTTGCACAGATTTGAGACTAGCCCGATGCAGGCCAAGTTATAGGCGTAGAGCCTTGCTTTTGCCATACTCCGCGGCCCTTAGGAGACCCCCGTGGAATCGTGTATGGGTAAAGTGCTGGCGGGAGCCACGTTTGCCGAGGACTCAAGGGCTGCAGCCGCGACGGCCTCTCGCGTCATCCAGGCGAGGACAGGCGAAGGGTCGTGTTGAGGAGTGCCAAAATCCGGACGAGTTTTGATCGTGAGTGGCACCTTCCGCTACTTCATGGCATCTATATGTAATAGCAACCCCAGTTAGATCAGACGCAGTGTTTGGAAGTCCGGCTGGAGATGTGAGGCTCGGGTTTCTTTGTGTTGGTGTTGTACGCAAGTGCCGTAAATCGGGCCTGTTTGCGCGCAAACGGGAACTGAAACAATAGCCCGGGAACTCGCGACTGCTTCCTGGAGGCGCGAATCTCGAACAGTTGCGGCCAGCTATTGCCGGAACGGATGAAAGAACAGACAATGAATGCTCAGATTCCAAGGGATCAGACGGTATTCCTGGAACAGTTTTGAAGGTTGCCGGGCCCAGGGGGCAAAACGATGGCGACGCTGCGGTTGCTGGTAGCCGATGACCATGAAGTCGTGCGCAAAGGCCTGTGCGCTTTGCTGGAGGAACAGCCGGGCTGGGAAATCGCCGCAGAGGCCAGCGACGGCCGCGAGGCGGTCGAAAAGGCGAAGAAGTTCAAGCCAGACATAACCGTGTTGGATATCGGGATGCCGTTGCTCAATGGGCTCGAGGCGGCGCGTCAAATCCTGAAAGAGGTCGCGAATACCAAAATCCTGATCCTGACCATGCACGATTCGGATTCCCTGATCCGTGAGGTGCTGAACGCCGGCGCGCGGGGATATGTGCTGAAGACGGACGCCGGATCGGACCTGGTGACGGCGGTGGATGCCCTGCGCCGGAACAAGACCTTCTTCACGCCGAAAGTTGCGCAGATGGTTCTGGACGGCTACTTAAAAAAGGATCCGAAGCCCGACGAGGTGGAGGCGCCGGGGGCGCGTTTGACGCCCCGCCAGAGAGAGATCGTGCAGCTTCTTGCGGAAGGAAAGAGCAGCAAGGAAGTTGCAGTGGCGCTCTGTTTAAGCGTAAAGACGGCGGAAACGCATCGCGCCAACATCATGCGCCGGTTGAACTGCCATTCCGTGAGCGAGCTGGTGCGCTACGCGATCCGGAACAAGATCATCGAGCCGTAGACAAAAGAGCGGCGGCTGTGCGATCATAACCCGTGGCGTAACAGCAGCTTAGTGTGACGCGGTGGCCGCTGACGAGCCTGTTTTCTTCATACCCCCCTTCCCCATACTGTCTCAGTGATTCGGGGTATTTCCCGAGATGGTACCGCATGTTCTTATCATGCCCGGCCTTGAGGTTCTTTTTACTGCGAAACTTGGTCTCGACCGCGGGGTTTCACATAAAACGAGGGGGATTTCGTGAATTGGGATCAAGTCGAGGGCAAGTGGACGCAGTACAAGGGCAAAGCAAAAGAGAAATGGGGAAAGTTGACCGATGACGATCTCGACGTCATCAGCGGCAAGCGCGACCAGTTCGTCGGACGGCTACAAGAGCGCTACGGCATCCTGAAGGATGAAGCCGAAAAGGAGGCGGATGCGTTCGTAAAGGGCTTGCCGCCAGAAGCAGAATCACGCGAGGAACGAGAAGCACACAAACAGAATGTCAGGGGAGCGGAACGTAATTAGTCGGGTCCGCGGGCGTATAGCCAGTTTTCGGGTTGTTATAGAGTGCACCCGCGTGCGGTACTTGCCGTCAGGCTTGCCGCGCGCAGGAAAAAAGCCAAGGCGGTGATGCGAAATGCCAGTAAGCAAGGTTCAAGCGATCAGTAAAACTCATTCTCCAGTGGAAGCTACGCGAGTGGCGATGGGCACGCCGCGTGTTTCGTTGTCAACGTCAAATCCAGCCGGGCGGGTTTTCCCAAAAGCAAGGCGCGGCCCTGATGCTCCGGGCGCAAAGAAACAGGCCGGGCCTGTACCGGTACCGGTACAGGTTTCCAGTCGTGGAGCAGAAACATTTCTGAGCCGGGAGGAAATGCAGCAGGATCCGGCGTTCTTCGAGGGTCTGGTGAACCAGTGCGACCAGCGGGTGTACCGCCTGGCGCTGCGGATCACGCGAAATCACCAGGATGCGGAAGAAGCGCGGCAGGAGACGATGCTGAAGGCCTATCGCCACCTGGAACAGTTCGAGGGACGCGCGCGATTCACGACGTGGATTTCCCGGATTGCCATCAACGAAGCGCTGATGAAATTGCGCAAACGGCGCGATTCCATCCACGTGCCTTTGGAGGCGGTCAGCGAACGCACCGGGCAAGATACATCATGCCCGCGCCTGTTCCCGACGCCCGAAAGCCCGGAAATGGCTTTTTCGCGCGGACAACTACGCAACTCGTTAATGGATGCAATCGGCAGCCTCTCCCCCATCCATCGTGAAGTATTCATTCTCCGAACAGTGGAACAATGCTCGACATCGGAAACAGCACGAACGCTGCAACTGACCGAAAGCGCGGTGAAGACCCGTTTGCGGCGGGCGCGCATGCAATTGCGCCAGACTTTGCAGGCGCGCTGGGAAGCGGAAGCATCCTAGATTGCGCGTGGCGGGCCCGGTGATGACTAACCGGGCCCGCAGCGATTTGTTGGCCGGCTGATGACACTTTTGCAGGGAGGGTTTCTTTTTCACATCGGTCCTTTCCCTTTGAGCAACGTCCCGGTGGCTATGAGCTAGGCGGGCGATGTTCTCCGATGTACTCCAGGTCACGAAAGCTGCTTCGAAATTACAAATTAACTTAGAAATTGCTCACCAAATTATTCGACAAGGAGAACTATCATGAGGAAGGTTATTTTATTTTTTGGATGCGCATTTCTAGCTCTAGCGCCGGCGGCTATTGCACAAGACCATGGAGAAGTGGGCGCGTTCGCCGACTACACGCGGCTGAATTTTGGGGCGGGCAATGAAAATTTTTTGGGAGTGGGCGGCCGCGCCTCGTTTGGCCTGAGCCGGTACGTCCAGCTCGAAGCGGAAATGAACTATGATTTCGACAGAGCTTTTACCGAGGGATTTACGGACAACTCGAGCGGAGCCGTCACTTTCCAGCGTTCCAATGTGCGCACGATTACAGGGCTGTTTGGCCCGAAGTTCGAAACTCGAGGCCCGGTGAAGGTGTTTGCAACCGTCAAAGGCGGGGCCCTCGATACGTTCTTCAGCGATGTGCCAGCGACATTCGGCAACTTCACGAGTTCCGTCTCCGATGCGCGGGCAAACAATGTAAGCGCCGTGCTGTACCCGGGAGGCGGCGTGGAAGCGTTCTTGGGGCCGATCGGTTTCAGACTTGATGTCGGAGACGAAATCTGGTTCCGCGGAGGCACTCATAACACATTGCGGGTGACGTTCGGACCTACGATCCGCTTCTAAGCGCTCACACTTCCAAGCGCCCGCGCTTCTGGGCGATCGTGCGGCGGCGAACAGCGTCAGTGCGGACACGAAGCCGATAGGCTGCCCAGTTCGCTCGAGCGTGCCATATCTTTTTGACCCGGGGTCGGCAATTCACTGTATTGCCGTATGATCGCCGGGGGTGTTCTTCTACGTTATCTTAGCTGAAGGAGCGACTATGACCGGGCGAATGTGGGGAGCATTTTTGACAGGCGCGGCGATCGGCGTGGGAGTCACCCTTGCGCTGACATCGGATAAGGCGGAAGAGTTCCGCAACGAGCTTCAAGACCAGGCCGAGGATCGCATCAATCAATGGCGCCGCAAAGGGCGGCGTTCGATCGCGCACGTCCAGGATATTGTCGAGAAGAGCGGGGACACCATCTCTCGCGTCGTAGATACCACGCAGAGCGCGCTCGACGCCATTTCCTCTAAACTGTAATCAAACAGGACAGCCGCACGCGAGGATCGCCCGTGATACTCTGGCTCGACGCCGCGCCTCTTTGGCTGTACGCGGCGGACGGACGGGGCTTTTCGGTTGGGCAACGGCTTTATCTTTGAGACCTGAGGAGGAAACAATGGCAGTCAGCGACACCGCGCAAGCAAAGGCAGAGGCCGGCCCCATTTCACGCGAGACACTGATCAAGTTGCTGAACGAAGATCTCGCGCGGGAGTATCAGGCCATCATCGCCTACACCGTGTATTCCCAAATCCTAAAGGGCGCGGAATATATGAACATCGCGGACGAGTTGGTGAAGCACGCTGGGCAGGAGCTGCAGCACGCCCTCACCATTTCCAAGCAGATTGATTATTTGGGCGGCACCCCCACCACGCAACCGCTGCCCGTGAAAATGAGCAAGAGCAACAAGGAACTACTTCGCTTCGATCTGGATAACGAGACCGATACGGTGCGGAATTATCGGGAGCGAGTGGGCCAATGCGAAAGCCTGGGCGAATATGCGATGGCGGAGGAGATCCGCACGATCCTGGTGGCCGAACAAGAACACCAAATAGATTTGGCGACGGCCCTTGGTATCGACGTGCCACAGATAAGGCCGGCAAAAGCGGCGCGCTCGTCGGGGCGATAATTTACCGCTATTTTCGAGGCCGCGAGTGCGGCCCCTGGAAGCGCCCCACCACCCCAGTAGCGACATCCCGCTGAAGATTAGCTGTGCGTGCCACCCGAGAGCTCGCGCACGATACTGCCCACAAACGCTTTCGCATCCCCGAACAACATCAGCGTCTTGTCCATGTAATAGAGCGGATTGTCAATTCCCGCAAAGCCGGGGCTCATTCCGCGCTTGATCACCATTACGGTGCGCGCTTTGTCTACATCCAGAATGGGCATGCCATAGATCGGGCTGCCGGCGTCGGTGCGTGCGGCGGGATTCGTCACATCGTTTGCGCCGATCACCAAGGCCACGTCGGTCTGCGGTAACTCGGCGTTGATGTCTTCCATGTCCACCAACCGGTCGTATGGCACGTCGGCCTCGGCAAGAAGGACATTCATGTGTCCCGGCATCCGGCCAGCCACCGGATGGATGGCAAACTTCACATCCACGCCGCGCTTCGTGAGCGCGTCGTAGAGTTCGCGTACCTTGTGCTGCGCCTGGGCCACGGCCATGCCATAACCGGGAACGATCACGACCTTATTTGCGGCAGCAAGAATCGACGCGGCTTCTTCGGCCGTCGCGCTGCGGACGGTTTTCTCCTCTGTGGCCGCCCCGCTTGAGCTTTGCACCTGCCCGAATGCGCCGAAAAGCACATTGGTGAAGGAGCGGTTCATGGCCTTGGACATGATCACGGACAGAATGAGGCCAGAAGAGCCGTCAAGCGCGCCGGCAATAATCAGCAGCTTGCTATCCAACACAAAACCCATCGCCGCTGCGGAGAGGCCCGCATAAGAATTGAGGAGCGAGATCACCGTCGGCATATCCGCGCCGCCGATAGGGATGATCATCAGGACGCCAAAGATCAGCGGAATCCCCACCAGCGCGGGAAAAAGAATCTTCTGCTCGGGATGAAACACAAGATATACGGCCAGCCCGATCGCCACCGCGAGAAATGACAGGTTGACGATGTTCTGGCCCTTATAGGTGAACGGCCGCTGCGGCAGAAGCTCTTGCAGTTTTCCGGCAGCCATCAAGCTACCAGTGAACGTCAGCGAGCCGAGGATTACCTCCATGGAAAGGACCGACATCATGAACTTGGGAACGGTGGGCGTGCGCAAATAGAATTCCGCGGTCCCGACCAGCGTCACACATAGCGCTCCAAACGCGTGGCTCAGTGCCGTTCGCTGCGGCACGGCCGTCATGTGCACCATGCCCAGCGGAACGCCGATGATTGAGCCGAGAACGAGCGCGATCGCCACCCAACGGTAGTCCACGATGCCGTGGTGCAGCAGCGTCCCAGCGATCGCGAGCACCATGCCAATTTCGCCGGCCCACACACCATGGCGGGCGGTGCGGGGCGAGCTCATCCATTTCAGCGACAGGATGAAGAGCGCGGTCGCGATGAGATAGATGATCTCGATCGTGGTTTGCGATGCGAATGGCGTCATGGCTTCTGCGGACGGCTGGTCTTGAACATTCTGAGCATACGGTCGGTGATTAAGAACCCGCCAACGACGTTGCTCATCGCGGCGACAATGGCGAGCGTACCGAGCACCGTCGAAAGAGTGGTCTTGTGCTCGCCCGCCAGCACGATGGCGCCAACCACCGCGATGGCGTCCAGGGCATTCGTCAGAGACATCAGCGGCGTATGCAGCAACGGCGATACCCGCCGGATAACTTCGAAGCCAATGAAGCCGGCCAGCATGAACACGAACAGGCTGTTAATGATTTCCTCGCCCATCTGTTCTCCTTAACCTTCGCTTCTCCTTAACCTTCACTGTGACGCCAAAATTGAGCATGCAGCATAAGCGCCGTTAAGTGGAAGCCGGTGAAACCAGCGCAGGCAACGCAAGATACTCGCGAATCCGCGCGTTCACCACTTCCCCCCCCTGCGTGAACAGAGTCTCGCGCGTGATTTCGTCTTCCAGATTGAGTTGCAGCTTGCCATCCTTCACAAGATGCAAAAGGAACGCGGTGACGTTCCGGGCATACATGTAGCTGGCATGGTACGGCACGCCGCTAGCAACGTTGATCTGGCCAATGATCGTGACGCCGTGCTCGACGATGGTCTCGCCCTGGCGCGTCAACTCGCAATTGCCACCCCGCTCTGCGGCCAGGTCCACGATCACCGAGCCCGGCGCCATGCTCCGCACCATTTCGCGTGTCACCAGCACCGGCGACTTCTTGCCGGGAATCACCGCGGCCGCTATGACCACTTCGCTTTCGGCGATCACTTTGCCCAGGAGCTCGCGCTGGCGGGCATAAAACGTTTCGTCCTGCGCACGCGCATATCCGCGAGCATCCTGCGCGTCCTTTGCCTCAATTGGCAGCTCAACGAACCGTCCACCCAGGCTCTGCACCTGTTCTTTCGCGGCAGGCCGGACGTCGTAAGCGCTCGCTACGGCACCAAGCCGCCGCGCGGTCGCAATCGCCTGCAATCCCGCCACGCCACAGCCGATAATGAAGACGCGTGCCGGCGTGATCGTTCCGGCCGCCGTGGTCATCATGGGAAAAAGCCGGGGGAGCGCGTCTGCTGCGAACACAACCGCCTTGTATCCACAAACGGTCGCCATGGAAGAGAGGGCGTCCATGCTCTGCGCGCGAGTGGTGCGAGGCATCAATTCAATTGCGAAGGACGTGACGCCAGTAGCCGCGAGCGACTGGATGACTTCCTTTGCGCCAAAGGGACGGAGGAACCCAATCACGACCTGGCCGCGCCGTAGGAGCGGAAGGTCGGCTTGCCCTGTCTTGTCGTTCGAGCCGTAGGCAAGCACCTGGACAATAATGTCTGCCGTGGCGAAAACGGCGGCGCGGTCCGGCATGACCTTTGCGCCCTTGGCGATGTAATCGCCGTCGAGGTAGCCTGCCGTGACGCCAGCACCGGCCTCAACAAGCACTTCCAATCCTGCCTTAGCAAGGTTCGGGACCACCGCCGGAACCAGGGCGACCCGCCGTTCGCCGGGAAACGTTTCTGTAGGCACTCCTACAATCACAAACCAGTGTTCCTTTCGGTTCTCGGCGCACGGCATTCCCGCCGCCGGAGAAGATCCTTCTGAAAAGGGGGATTCAAGTCGCCGAAAGATGGTGTATCAAGTGTTCGCGTGACGCCCCGCACGCACCGTCGAGTTGCGCGACGCAACATTCTAGCGCTACTTCCTTGAAAGTGCACCCACAGATGGTCACGTAGGTTCGCAGAAGCTGCGCGCAGCCGATTCCCAAACACGCGCGGGATTAGCGCCCTTTAACGAGGCAAGTCAGGAGCACGATCAAACTAGCGCGGTACTAGAACAGGCGGCCTACTGGTTTTATTTCTCGCGGCCCGGACCGAAGAAAAATATTTCCCGCCAGAAGGAACGCAAGTGGACGAAGAACGGGGCTGGAGTACGTGGGAAGAGCACCAACGCGCCACGCGAGTGTGTGTCTGCCAAAATCTAACTTACTGCATCTATTGGCCTTTGCTGAAAAACCCGGCGAAACAGGTGAATTTGGCTGTGCAGTTGCACTGTCTTATGCGGCGGCAGAAATACCCGCCACGACTCGATTTTGATAAACCGGTACGTGTTTGTTGCTCTTGGCCTGAGAAACTGCGGAGCAAACCTGTTGGATCGAATAAAACGCAGGGATACACCGAGCAATTCTTAAAGGAGAAACTGATGTCGGCTAAAAATAAATTCTTGTCCACTGCGTGCTTGTTGGGCCTGGCGTGCTTCGCGCTTCCTTCGGCGGCCAAAGCGGATAGTGTGACCGTTACCATCACCGGGACCGGAGGTAACGCCGTCGGCGGCGTATACGTAGTGCCTTATTACCTGACCGTGGTTGACGGATCGCAGACTAGCTATATCAGTGCTATCTGTGATGACTACATAGATGAAGTTAAACCACCAGAGACATGGACTGGCTCGATTGAAACTTTCGACGCGAGCGGCAATGTGATTGGCGGCGCCGGACTTTTTCAGGGGTCCGTCGGCAATGCCGGCTATGACGAGGCGGCTTGGCTCTACGGGCAGTATCTGAGTAAGGGTACAGATCCGGGCGGATACAACTACGCCATCTGGGCGTTGTTTGATCCCAGTATCAAAACAAGCGGCAATCCTGGCAATAGTGGATATGCCTCCACGGATGCCGCGGCCCTGCTCGCAAGCTTCAATGTCTCAGATTTGACGGGCTTCAACTATTCTGGCTTTCAAATCATTACGCCGACGAGTTGGGCTGGAGATGCAAACCAACCGCAGGAATACATCTACGATCCGACGCCGACTCCTGAGCCCGGCTCGCTGGCGCTGTTTGGCAGCGGCCTGCTCGGTCTGGCGGGTCTGCTGCGCCGCAAGCTAGTCAGCAACTCGTAATTCAGTTTCAGAACATTGGTCCTTTCTTCGAGGGGCTCTCCACAGAGCCCCTCTTTTTTTGTTTCACCCGCCAGGCCTGCTAGCCAGCGGAGTGACTATTGCCGCAGCGCTAACGAGACGAATCACGATGACAGCAGCATCCGCATACATCCTCAGTTATGATGTGGCGCGCTCGCGGCAAAGAAGCCGCCCGCCACATGACCAACGCACCACCAATTCGATCCGCAGCCGGTGACATTCAGCGTTACCTGCCGCTGCTGCTCGTTCTCTTCGCCGGTAGCGGATGCTCCGCGCTGATCTACGAAATTGTCTGGTACCAACTGCTGCAGCTCGCGATTGGCTCGACTGCGGTGTCGCTCGGCGTGTTGCTGGCGACATTCATGGGCGGCCTGTGCATCGGAAGCATCGGTCTGCCGCGGCTTCGTCTCGCGCAGCGGCATCCTTTGCGCATTTACGCTCTGCTGGAATTGGGCATTGCCCTGTGCGGGATACTGGTTCTCGTCGGCATTCCTTATATTGATCGCGTCTATGTCGCGGGTGCGGAGCATGGCCTGCCGGGAATGTTGTTGCGTGGCTTCATCTGCGCCGTTTGCCTGCTGCCGCCGACCGTGCTAATGGGAGCTTCGCTTCCGGCCATCGTGCGCGCCATCCAATCTGATTCCCGAAGCGCATCGTGGTGGGGATTTTTGTATGGCGGCAACACGGCCGGCGCCGTGTTCGGCTGCCTGTTTGCGGGCTTCTATTTGTTGCGACTCTACAGCACGGCAGTCGCGACGTACGTGGCCGCCGCGATCAACATCATCGTGGCTGCAATCAGCTTCGGGTTAGCAGCGCACACGACAGTTTCAATGCAATCCGAAGCGTCCATGCAAGCGCGCGCCGCGACGCAAGTCAACTCGATGCGCCGATCGAGCAATTGGACTGTCTACATCACGATCGGTCTATCGGGCGCGTGCGCGCTCGGCGCTGAGGTGGTTTGGACGCGGCTGATGGGTATGATGCTCGGCGCGACCGTGTACGTCTTCTCGATCATTTTGGCGGTCTTCCTTCTGGGGCTGACGCTGGGTAGCACGGCCGGTTCGGCTCTACTTGCAAGAATCGAGCCGCGCGCAGCCTTGGGCTGGTGCCAGATCCTGCTCGCCGGGGCCATTGCGTGGACCGCCTACATGATTGCGGGCTCTCTACCCTACTGGCCCATAGACCCTCTGCTCAGCACCAGTCCCTGGTATACCTTCCAACTCGATCTCATACGCTGTTTGGCGGCCATCCTTCCGCCGGCGATTCTGTGGGGGGCAAGTTTTCCGCTCGCGCTTGCGGCGGCGGCCTCACCCGGCGAGGATCCAGGCCGCGTGGTCGGCGGGATTTACGCAGCGAACACCTTGGGGGCGATCGTTGGCGCCCTGAGCGTGAGTCTCGCGCTCATTCCTTGGATCGGAACGCAGGAATCTCAGCGCGCGCTGCTGGTGCTTTCTGCCGTGAGCGGGCTTTTCGTTCTGGCGCCTTATGCGCGTGAGCGCAGGTCCAAATCGATGGCGTTCGGCTTGGCAGCATCCATGGCGGCCGCCGCGCTGCTTGCGTGGAGTCTGCGGCCAATCCCTGGCGAATTGATCGCCTACGGCCGCCGCATGGCGACCTCAGCGGGAAAATCGCGAATCCTCTACACCGCAGAAGGCAGGAATTCCTCGGTCGCCATCTCGCAGTGGAACGATGGAGCGGTGGAAGTGGATGTGAACGGGCACGTGGAGGCCACCACCGAGCCTTACGACATGAAGCTGCAGCGCATGGTGGGGCATCTGCCGGCGCTGCTGCATCCGCAACCTCGGTCCGTGCTGGGAATCGGGTTCGGCGCAGGAGTTTCCGCGGGTACGTTCACGCGATATCCGAGCATCGAGAAGATCACCATCTGCGAAATCGAACCGATCATTCCGCCGACTTCGACTCGCTATTTTTCCGGGGAAGATTATGACGTGATGCACAACCCGCGCACGCACATTGTTTTCGATGACGCGCGCCATTATGTCCTGACGACCACGGAAAAGTTCGACATCATTGCCTCAGACCCTCTGGACGTTTTCGTCAAGGGCACCGCAGCGCTCTATTCGAAGGAGTATTTCGAATCGGTCAAGCAGCACCTGAATCCGGGCGGGATGTTCACGCTCTATGTGCCGCTGTATGAGAGCGACGTGCGGACGGTAAAGAGCGAACTGGCCACATTCTTCGAGGTGTTCCCCTACGGCACGATCTGGGCCAACACGATCGACGGCCGTGGCTACGACATGGTGTTCATGGGACAGGCGGAACCGCTGAAGATCAATCTCGACGAGCTACAACAACGCCTGAACCGCCCGGATTACGCGCCTGTGGTGCAGTCCCTGCGCGAAATTGGGATTGCCTCGCCGATTGACTTGCTGGCGACATTCGCGGGTCAAGAGACCGATTTGAGGCCGTGGCTTGTGGGCGCCGAGATCAACCGCGACGGCGATTTGCGGCTGCAGTATCTGGCAGGCTGGGGCATCGATTCGGACATGCAGGACGTTATCTATCGCCAGATCATGGATTACCGCTCCGTCCCCTCGAACCTTTTCGAAGGCTCGCCGCAATACGTCAACGCGTTACTCTATGCATTGTCATTCGAGCGCAGGACGGGCAAGCAACAGTAAGCCGTACTAAGGCAGCTTGTTTCGCCGCGCATTTCGTTCTAGTCTTCACGGCGACATGCCCATCCTGAAAAATGCGCTGATTTCTGCGGTATTGTTGGTGATGCTGGCATATGCCTCCACCGCAAACGCACAGCAAGCCGGCGGTTCGCGCCAGTTCACGATTGAACAGCTCATCGAAATCAAACACCCTTCCAATCCCCAATGGTCGCCGGATGGGCGCCACGTCTTGTTCGTGGGACCGCGCGGGCATCAGCAACCTCTACGTGGCTGATATCGGCGTCGGACACGCTGAGCCGGTCGCGCTGACTGCCTTTCCTGAGGGCCAAGGGGCGGGCGCATTCTGGAGCCACGATGG
>Ga0182024_10003686_pt1 | contig 36185 bp, 38 predicted proteins | sample P32metaG_FD_120480 | JGI IMG/M metagenome (GOLD analysis project Ga0182024, IMG submission 120480) | Permafrost microbial communities from Stordalen Mire, Sweden - P3-2 metaG (Illumina Assembly) | ecosystem: Environmental > Terrestrial > Soil > Wetlands > Permafrost | place: Sweden: Stordalen...
GATCCCCGCCCGTATCGCACGCTTCGCTCCCGCGGCTCCGTGCGCGTGGGCGGCCGTCTTGCGGCGCAGCGCGTGCGCTTCGTCGACCATCGCATCGAGCTCGGCCTGAGTCAACTGCGGCGTATCGACATCGTCCGTCAGCGACAACACACCGCCGGTGGCGCACGTCTTGATGACGTCCGCGCCATATTTGATGTTGAACCGGACCGCCAGCCGCATCTGGTCGGGACCGTTCGCGACGCCGTCCTGAATGCCCGATTCACGACCGAAAAGGCCGAACTTAAAGCCCGCCGCATTATCGCAATGACCGCCCGTCGCGCCGATCGCGTTCACCGCCACCAGCATGCGCGGCCCTGGAACTTTCCCCGACGCAATCGCGTTGCGCAATCCGACATCGAGAAATTCCGACGAGCCGACGTCCCGCACGGTGGTAAAACCAGCCATCAGCGTGATACGCGCATTCACGCTCGAATCGAGCGCCTGCTCCGCCACCGTCTTCGTTAGACCATCCATCTGTTGTTTCCGAAAATCGAAATCGAACGGCAGCGTCAAGTGCGTGTGCGCGTCCATAAAGCCGGGCAGAATCGTTGCATCGCCCAAGTCGATCACTTCGGACCCGTCGGGAATCTCCGCTCTCGCGCCGACACCGCGAATTTTTTCGCCCAACACAACCACCAGCCCCGGCGATACGACACGGTCGCCGACACCGTCGAACATCCTGGCCGCCTTGATCACGATCGGCCGCGATTGCGCAGACGCGAGCCCCGCGGCAATAACAAACAAAATGATTCGCATAAGCGGCTATTCTAACTGAGATGACCTTGAGAGCACGCGGAGCACTAGCGGCAATCCTTGTGCTGTTCATCATCACTGCAATGCTATTCGTCAGCCGGCCCGGCATCGAGGCCGACGAAGCACTGGTCGCCAACGGCGCGCTCTACTCATGGCACTCCATCCCGCTAATGCTGATGAGCTACCTGGGCGCGCTCAAATCATGGTTCTACATCGCGCTCTTCGCCGTCGTCAGACCGGGGGCGGTTTCGCTCCGCCTGCCCACCGTGCTGCTGGGCGCCGCCGCGATCTGGATGTTCTTCCTGCTGCTTGACCGGACCGTGGGCCGGCGCGCAGCCTGGATCGGCGCGCTGCTGCTTGCCACCGATTCGATGTTCGTAATTCTCGAAGCCATCGATTACGGACCCAACGCGCTGCACTTCGTATTGAAGCTCGGCGCGATGCTGCTACTCGTGCGCTTTCATCGCGAAGGATCGACGTTCGCGCTCGCCGCCGCGTTTTTTCTACTCGGCCTCGGAATGTGGGACAAAGCGATCTTCGCCTGGGTGTTGCTCGGTCTCACCATGGCCACCGTCATCGTTTTTCCGCGCGACCTCTGGCGCCACTTCACGATTCGCAACCTCGCCGTCGCGGCTGTTTCGATAATCGTCGGCGCTCTGCCGCTGGTGATTTACAACACTGCCCGGCCTTTCGACACCTTCAAAGCCAATCGGAATATGACGAATGATCCGTTTGCGCACAAAGTCGTCCTTCTGGAGCGCACCACAAACGGAGCCGCCCTATTCGGATTCTTCACCTCCCTGCAGCCGTCTCCGCATACTGGCGAAGCGGCGACCTGGTTTCAGAAAGCCTCGCAGGCCGTCTCTGAGACCACGCATCATCCGACCAGCAATTTTACGATCGAGGCATTTTGCATCGCCTGTTTCGGCTTGTTCGCGCGCGCCTCACGCAAGCCGGTGCTGTTCGGAATCCTCGCCTGCGCTGGAACGTGGACGCCGATGTTGCTCACCGCGGGCGCGGGCGGCGCCGCGCATCACGTGATTCTGCTATGGCCGTTTCAATTTTTGACGATTGCCGCGGCCCTCGCGGTGATTCCATGGAAACGGATTTCCGCCGTCGCAACGCTGTTCCTGTGCGCCTCGAATCTCGCGGTTACCAACGAATACTATTGGGAAATGGTGCGCAACGGTCCCGACATTCGCTGGACCGACGCGGTCTATCCACTGGAGCGGCGCCTCGAAACCTTGCATTCGCCGAACATCTATATCGTCGATTGGGGCATCTTCGAGACTCTGAATCTGCTGAGCGACAACACCATGCCGTTCAACGCGCCCGACTGGAGCAACTCGCAAAGCCTGCGTAAAGTTGTCTCCGATCCGCGCGCGGCGTTTGTGGCACACACCGCCGTGTACGCATATTTTCCGCAGCAGCGTGCGATGCTCGAAGACGCCGCCGCCAGCGAAGGCTACGAAGAAGTGCCGATCGAGATCATCTACGATCGTAACGGGAGGGCTACGTTTGACGTTTTCCGTTTCCGGAAAATTCCTTTGTAATATCTGCGGAACCGAGTGCGACCGTTCGCGCGAAGGCATCTCGCGGGAAGGCGCAAGCTGCCCCGTCTGCAACTCGCCGACGCGAGTACGCGCCGTCATCGCGCTGCTTTCCGAGGAACTTCTCGGAATCCCGATGGCGCTCTCGGAGTTCCCAGTTTTAAAGGGCATTCGCGGTATCGGCATGAGCGATTCGCCGGAGCTCGCCGAACGTCTCGCGCAAAAACTGGATTACACCAACACGTTTTATCACCAGGCGCCGCGACTCGATGTCGTCGAGCCGGACCCGCGGGACTTCGGACGCTACGATTTCATCCTCTCAAGCGAAGTGATGGAGCACGTTCCTCCGCCCGCCGAGCACGCGTTTCAAAATTTATTCCGCCTGTTGAAGCCGGAAGGGCTGCTGATCATGACCACGCCGTACACCCTGGGTGGAAAAACAAAGGAACATTTTCCGGAGCTTCACGATTTCGCGCTCGCGGCACTCGGTACGGAAACGGTTCTGGTAAACCGCCGCCGCGATGGATCGATCGAAGTATTTGAGAACCTCGTGTTTCATGGAGGCCCGGGATCTACGGTCGAAATGCGCGTGTTCACCGAGGAATCGCTACGCGAAAATATTCTCGCCGCGGGATTTTCGAGCGTTCGCGTGGCCTTCGAGGACCTGCCGGAGTTCGGAGTCGAGCATGCGGAAACCTGGTCCCTGCCTATCGTTGCGCATAAAGGGACGTTTCATCCGCCCGCCGCGGAACTGTCGCGGGAATATCGGCAGGCTCGTCGTTATGCCGCGCATCTGGAGAAACAGCTTGCGCAACTGCAGAGCGATTATGAGCGTCACGTCGCCCATTCGAAAACGTGGAATGAAGAGGTGACGCGCGAGCTCGCCGCGCGGTACGAATGGGGATCGGGCCTCGATCTCGAGCTGGTTAAGCGCACCGAATGGGCGCAACGCCTCGATCGCGAAATCGCCGAATTGCGGCAGCGCCTCGAAACCGAGCTAGGCGAGAAGGGCCGCCTCGAGGCCCGCGGATGGACACGCCTCGGCCGAAAACTCGGCGCGCTGGACTGAAGAAGCGATACAGTAAGGGCTGCGCTGGAGGAGCACATATGGATCCGTCAATGATTGCGATCGTTGCAGTGATCATCGTGATTTACCTGCTGTCGAGCATTAAAATTCTGGCCGAGTATGAGCGTGGCGTCATCTTTCGCCTGGGTCGAGTCCTGCCGCAGCCGAAAGGTCCGGGGGTGATCCTCGTCTTCCGTCCCATCGACCGGATCGTCCGGCTCTCCCTGCGCGTCGAAGCGATGGAAGTGCCCCCGCAAGATGTAGTCACGCGCGATAACGTGACGCTCAAGGTGAACGCCGTGGTGTATTTTCGCGTCGTCGATCCGACCAAAGCCGTCATTGAAATCGCGAATTATCTCTTTGCCACGTCGCAGCTTTCGCAAACCACTCTGCGCAGTATTCTGGGCGAAGCGGAGCTGGATGAAGTGCTCAGCCAGCGCGAAAAACTCAACGTGCGTTTGCAGGCGGTGCTCGATGAACATACCGGCCCATGGGGTGTCAAAGTGTCGATGGTGGAGCTGAAACAGGTGGATTTGCCGGAGTCGATGATCCGCGCCATCGCCCGCCAGGCCGAAGCCGAACGCGAGCGCCGCGCGAAAATCATCCATGCCGAGGGCGAGGCCGAGGCTGCGCAAAATCTTGAAAAGGCCGCCGCGATTATGGCCTCTCAGCCCGCGGCGATACAGCTTCGCTACTTGCAGACGCTGGTTGAGATAGGATCGGAAAAGAATACGACAGTTGTGTTTCCGCTGCCGATGGATATACTCTCGAACGTAGGTCGTGTACTTGAAAAACTTGCCAAGGATGCATAGGTGCCCAAGAACGAAGACGGCGAATTTGAATTAATCCTGGCGAACCGCCAGTTATTGAGCGTATTCTTCATTGTGGTGATTCTGCTCGGAGTGTTTTTCACGATGGGTTACATCGTGGGGAGAAATTCCGGGCCGTCGCCGGTCGACGTCGCGTCCCACAAGCCCATCGTGGTCGATTCTCCCGTGCCGCCGGACCAAGCGAGGCAGGACACGCCCGCCCCCGTGAGCGCCCCTCCCGTCGCGACTCCCGCGCCCACCAGGACCAAGCAGCAACAGCCGCTCGCTGATGAGGCAAAACCCGAGCCAAAGGCGGAGGAGCCCATAAAAAAGGAAGCTCCGGTCAAGAAGGAAAAGGAAAAGCCCGCGCCCGCCGGCGCCCAACCCGTATCCGGTCAGACCTATTTACAACTCGTCGCGACCGCGAAAGCCGAGGCGGACGTGATGGTTGACGTCCTGCATCAGAAAAAGTTCAAGGCGATGGCCGTGGAAATTCCCGAGAAGCCGGGACTCTTTCGCGTCCTGGTGGGACCTCTCGCCGACGGCACGCTGAACAAGACGAAATCGGATTTGCAGAGCTCCGGATTTCCCGGCGACAAGGCGATCAAGAAAGTCTATTGATGGAGTTGGTCCAGCTTGAAGCTCCGTCCCCCAGGCTTCCAGAGTGGCTGCGCAAATCCCGCACGCATCCGGAATCGGTTCACAATCTGAAAGCGGAGCTGCGCAAAAAACACCTGCATACCGTTTGTGAATCCGCGCGCTGCCCCAACATGCACGAATGTTTCCATCGCGGCGCGGCGACATTCATGATCCTCGGGAACCTGTGTACGCGCGGCTGCGGATTTTGTTCGGTGCCGAAGGCGAAGCATCCCGGCGCGCTCGATCCCGAAGAGCCGGAAAACGTCGCGCGCATGGCCGCCGAGATGCGACTGCGCTACGTCGTAATCACCAGCGTCAATCGCGATGATCTCAATGACGGCGGCTCCGAACACTTTGCTGAAACGGTCCGCAGGGTGCGGTCCGCGCTACCGGACGCGCGCGTGGAAGTGCTCACGCCGGATTTCTGCGGCGATCTCGACGCCATCGCCCGCGTGCTCGACGCCCGTCCGCACGTTTTCAATCACAATATGGAAACAGTTCCGCGCCTCTATAAAACGGTGCGGCCGCAGGCGAATTATCGCCAGTCGCTCGACGTGCTGCGATTCGCCAAACAGTATCGGCCCGAGTCGCTGACCAAATCGGGCGCGATGGTGGGCTTGGGCGAGTCGTCCGCTGAAGTGGAGCAGTTGTTGCGCGATTTACGCGATGCGAATACCGACGTCGCCACCCTGGGCCAGTATTTGCAGCCCACGCGCCGCAACCTCCGCGTCGCTGAATACGTGACGCCCGGCCAATTCGAAGACTACCGCGACTACGGTCTATCGATCGGCTTTAAAATGGTGTTCAGCGGCCCCCTGGTGCGCAGTTCCTACATGGCGGACCTCGTTAACGAAGAAGCCTCGCACGCGTGAACTACGCTCTTTCCATTTTCTCCGCCGTTCTGCTGATCCTGATTTTTCCTCGCTTCGATTTGACCTGGCTCGCGCCGGTCGCACTGACGCCGCTGCTGATCGCATGCACGCGAGAATCGTCATGGAGAAGTCGATTCTTACAAGGCTGGGCCGGAGGATTCATCTTCTGGTTCGGCGTTTGCTATTGGATCCAGTTCGTGCTCGAAGTGCACGGCGGCATGGGCAAGTGGGGCGGATGGGGCACCTTCGTTTTATTCGCGATCCTGAAAGGCCTGCACATGGCCGTGTTCGCCGCGCTCGCTGGATTCGTGATCCGGCGATGGTGGGCCATCCCTGCCTGCGCGGCACTGTGGACCGGCCTCGAGCGTACGCACGGACCTTTCGGCTTTGCCTGGCTCGACCTGGGAAACGCCGGCATCGATATGCCCGCGGCGATGCGCCTCGCGCCCATCATGGGAGTTTACGGGTTGTCGTTCGTGTTCTCAATGACGGCGTGCGCGCTCGCGCTGGTCGTGCTACGGCGGCCGCGGCGCGAGTTAGCGTGGCTGCTGATTCTTCCACTGATTTATCTGTTGCCTCCACTGGCCACCGTGCCGGCTACGCAAACAGCGCTAGTGGTGCAACCAAACGTCGACACCGAAACCGAATGGACGCGCGCTCTGCTCGACCAGACTGAACAACAGCTCGCCCTTCTTTCGCGGACGCACAGCGTGGACCTCGTCATCTGGCCCGAAATGCCGGTGCCCTTATATCCCAGCGATCCCGCATTCCTTCGCTACGCCGGTCAGGTCGCGCAATCTTCGCAAGCGTATTTTCTTTTCGGCGCAATTGGCCGCACGAAAAAAGGTGCGCCGCTGAACTCGGCACTCATGATCGATCCGGGTGGCCGCGTTCTCGATGAATACGACAAAATTAAACTCGTCCCGTTCGGCGAATTTGTGCCCGATGTTTTTTCCTGGGTGAACCGGGTCACGAAAGAAGCGGGCGATTTTCAATCAGGCAGTCGCGTGGTCGTCTTTCCCAACCATGTGGGCGCTTTCATCTGCTATGAATCCGCGTTCCCCGATCTGGTCCGCCAGTTCGCCGTCGATGGCGCGGAGGTGTTCGTGAATCTTTCCAACGACGGCTACTTCGGCACCAGCGCCGCGCATGAGCAGCACCTCGAATTAGTCCGCATGCGGGCCGCCGAAAACGCGCGATGGATTGTCCGGGCCACCAACGACGGCATCACGGCTGCGGTCGATCCATCGGGCCGTGTAACCGAGCGTCTGGCGCCGTTCACTCAGCTCTCCGCGACGATGCACTACGGCACATCGACAAATCAGACTCTTTACACACGTCACGGCGATTGGTTTGCCTGGTCGTGTCTGGTGATTGGAATACTCTCCTGCTTGACGGCCAGTTCCGGCAGCAGCCTGCGCTCTGGGGCTCGATGAAGCTCCCGAATGGCGAGAGTGCGGTTGTCAGTAACGCGAAGCTTCGTGAATACTGTCTGAATCCGCATCATTCGCGCGGGCGACATAAGGCAAGAGTGTTTGCATCTATCGACATTCATCAGGACGACTCGGAAATCCTTAGAGAGGCGCTTCTTACAGCAGCCCGGGAAGGAGAGGCACGCATGGGCGACGCCAGTCAATACGGACAGCGCTACATCGTCGACCTCGAGCTCATCCGTCACCGGAAAACGGTAAACATTCGCAGCTTGTGGATTGTGCGGATCGGAGAGAATTTTCCCCGGCTCACGACTTGTTATGTACTATGAATGAGGAAGGTGTGTGATGACCGGTATCGAGATGCATTCCGTAGTCGCCCTGCTTGAGGACCGGCCAGGCGAGGGGCTGGCGCGCGGACAAGTTGGCGTGATCGTTGGCGAGTGGGCACCTGGTGTTTATGAGGTTGAATTCTGTGATGACGACGGTAAAGCCTACGCCATGGTCGCATTGAAGGCAGAACAGTTGATGCCTCTGCGACACAAGCCGACGCACGCGGAATTAGCTGTGGCGGATCACTAGGACGTCGCCGTCTTTGACGATGTACTCTTTTCCTTCTAGGCGCAATAGCCCTTTTTCGCGAAGCCCGGGATAGCCGTTGTGATCCACGAGTAGCTTCCAATTCACCGTCTCGGCGCGGATGAATTTCTTCTCGAAGTCGCTGTGGATGGCGCCGGCGGCCTTCTGCGCGGTGCTGTTCTTCGGAATGGTCCACGCGCGCACTTCCGTTTCACCGGCTGTCAGGAACGACATCAGGCCTAACAGCGAATACGTTGCCGCGATCAGACGTTCTAGCGCGGATTCGTGCAATCCGTAGCTTTTCAAATACTCGGCGGCGTCTTCTTTGGGAAGCTCCGCCAGCTCCGCTTCGATCTTGCCGCAGATCGCCGTGACTGCGGTTCCTTTTCGTCCCGCAAACGGACCGGTGCGATACTTCTCCTCAACCTCCGCCATCCGCGAGGCATCTTCCTCGCCTAAATTGAGCACGCAAAGCATCGGCTTCTGCGATAGGAACTGAAAGCCTCGGGTGCGCTTTTCATCCTCGTCGCTGAAATCGAGACCGCGCAACGGACGATTTGCTTCCAGTTCGACCTTCAGCCGTTCGAGCAGCTCCAGTTCCTTCTCGAACTCGACATTCTTGCCCTTTTTGAGGTCTTTTTGGACGCGTTCGATGCGCTTTTCGACCACCACCGTATCGCTGATGATCAGTTCCATCTCGACGTCTTCAAAATCGCGGATGGGATCGACCGACCCCGCTTCGTGTGGCACCGTGTCGCTCTCGAACACGCGCAGCACGTGGGCCAGCGCGTCAACGACCCGCAGGCTGGATAGATACTTGGGATCTCGTAGCGCTTCTTTCGAGATAGCCGGGAAATCCAGGTATTCCACCGTCGCGAAGGTGATCTTCGGCGGATCGAATATCTTCGCCAGCGCGTCCAGCCTGGCGTCGGGAACTTTCGTCACGCCGACGCGCGCTTCGAGCGACCCGACGCGAGCCGATTCGTGCACGCCGGTCAGGATCGTAAACAGACTTGTCTTGCCCACCATCGGCAGGCCCACGATTGCAGTTTGCATTTTTGTTAGAGGGGGACGTCCACAAGCGTCAAAATCTCGCCGAGGATCTTCTCGGCCACTTCAGCCGAGCGTTGCGCCATGGACGCGCGCGCGCTGATCGCCACGCGATGCGCGAACACCGGCACTACCATTCTTTTCACATCGTCCGGAATCGCGTACTCGCGGCCTTCCACAGCGGCCAGCGCTTGCGTCGCGCGAAACAGAGCCTGGGCGCCGCGCGGGCTGACGCCCATCGCGAGCGAATCGTGAGTGCGCGTTTTCTCGACTATTGCGAGCATGTAATCGACCAGCGCCTCGTCCACCTGCACCCGCTGCACGGCATCCTGCAGGTGCGTCAATTCCTCGCCGGAGATGACGGCGCGGCCCGTATCGTTGGACGTCCGGCCCTGGCGCACGATTTCGCGTTCGGCGGCGATATCGGGATAGCCGATGCGAATGCGCATCAGGAATCGATCGAGCTGCGATTCGGGCAACGGGTAGGTCCCGTGGTGCTCCACCGGATTCTGGGTCGCGATCACCATGAACGGCTGACGTAACTCATAGGACCGGCCGTCGATGGTGACCTGTTGCTCGTTCATGGCTTCGAGCAGCGCCGATTGCGTCTTGGGAGTGGCGCGATTAATTTCGTCGGCCAGCAGGAAATTAGTGAAAATGGGTCCCTGCTTGAACTCGAATTCCTCCGTGTGGGCGTTGTAGATCGTAACGCCGAGCACGTCCGACGGCAGCATGTCGGAGGTGAACTGCAAGCGGTGAAAACTCGACCGGACGCTGCGCGCCAAAGCTTGCGCCAGTGTCGTTTTCCCCACGCCTGGCACATCTTCGATCAATAGATGGCCGCGCGCCAGCAGGCAGGCGAGCGACAGGCGCAGCACTTCCGCCTTACCTCGAATCGATTCGCCCAAAGCCGATTCGATTTCGGATAACCTGGAAAGCGAAACTGGCGGGCTAAATGTGGGGTCCCGCTGGACCATCACTGTCATGATAACGAAATTACCGGTGTTATTTCTTTTGGTTACGAGTGCGGGCCGTGCCGCGACGGTCGAGCAGCAGGTGCGAGCCGTCCTCGATAAGCAGGTGGCAGCCTGGAATCGCGGCGATACGGACGCGTTTCTGGAGGGCTACGCCTCCGACACAATTTTCGTCGGCGAGAAAATGACGCGTGGCGTGGAAGACTTGAAGAGACGCTATCAGGAGCATTACCCGACTCGGGCCTCGATGGGCAAACTATCGTTCTACGACCTGGAAATCCATGCCATCGACAAAGACGGCGCCTACGTGATCGGCCGGTGGCAACTGGAGCGCGATAAAGAAGGCGGCGGCAATGTCAGCGGTATCTATAGCTTAGTATTCCGGAGAACGGCGATCGGCTGGAAGATCGTGCTGGATCACACCAATTAAGATAGAAGCATGACCGGAATCCAGTTCATCACCGACGGGAAAGGCCGAAAGACCGCGGCGGTCATCGACCTGAAAACGCACAAAACCCTCTGGGAGGATATCGAGGACGTGCTCGTATCCCGGTCACGGCGGAACGAAAAACGCATCTCGCTCGAGAAGGTGAAGGCGTACCTGATCCAGATCGGTAAGCTTTTCTAGCCCGCAGCCTACTCGACCTCCTCACCGTGTGCGGGCTGACCACGCAATAGAAACGTCTTCGGAAACTGACCCTCGCCACATAACTTGAACGATCCGAAATCCTTGTACCACGGTCCTTCCGGCACATCGGGCGAATGCCCTTTCCACTCCTCCAACGCAAAAAGATCGGCCATCGTAATCTTGCGTTCTCGGGCGCGATCAGAGAGATGCCTCCAGATCGGAGGTGGCAAATCCTCCCACTTTATTTTCGGCATCGACTGGCTGAGGGCTTCGGGCCCTAATGTTTTACTAAGGTGGCTACGGTTACGCGAGGCCAGCTCAGCCCCAGGAAGTTAAAGAGAACCGTCTGCACGTATTGAAGCTGGAGGTAGTGGCCGATTCCGCTCGGATGCTTCACTTTCTCGATCCAGAACGTCGCCAGCATGGTCGCGGCGTTGGCGTTGGTGTTGAGGAAAGGAATATTCTCCACACCGCCGCCGCCGTTGGAGATGTTGACCACCGTGGGAGGCGTGGTGGCGATGGTGAAGGTCGGCACGGTACCGATGTTGAGCACGGTGGTCTGTTCGATGGTCTGTCCGGCGATCGCCGCGGCAAGGACCGTGTTCGGATTCGTCACCATCGTCTGCGTGATTCCAGGAGGCAGAGGGTTGGTCCGGAACGCGTTGGGAACCGAAAGATTGTACTCCGGGAAACCGTTCGGAGCGCCCGGAGGAGGGGTGGGCCCGCCGATCGGGAACGGGACCGTGTTCACGGGATTCAACAGAGGTCCTCCGTTCACCATCAGCGACGAGCCTTCGGCCAGTTGCCAACTTCCATCCTGGTTGCGAGCTGTGCGCGCCACGTTCGGCCGCGTAACGGTGGACCAAATTCCGGGCTCGACGTGAAGTGTGTTTCCTGTGGTGCTATCGTCAATTTTTTGAAGGTAATGGAAGCCGAACACGTCAATCTTGTCGAAGACCAAGCTCTCGTCGGTCACGTGAAGATCAAGAAAGACGTCATTGCCTTCCGCGCAATCGGGACGCGCCGTCAGGCGGAACCCTCGTCCGGACCAAGTGCCGGGCAGATCGGCAAGCGGTACAAGATCCGCGACAAGCCCGCTAAATCCAGACGCGCCAAAGGTTAAGCGACCGAGTGCCTCTCGAAGCTCCTCGGTTTCGATCGGATCCTTGGATTCCTGAAAGCGTTCCGCGAGCTCAAGGAATTCTTGGCGCCGCCGCTCATACGACGCAATCCCATCTGTCAGGAGGTCCTCAACCGCGCGATTCGCGCTCACATATCGGCTCGCGGCGATGGCATCGATCTTTTGTGCGATCCCAGCGGGGATCGAGATGCTGCGTTTGATGAGATCTGTTCCCGAGTGGGCTGCGGTCATCGTCGGCTTGTAATTCGCACGAGTATCCATGCACCACCAGAATACATCGGGACGCGCCAAGCTGCATAGGGTGGCTATGAATCGGTTAGCCCGCGCCGTCCCAAACGAGCGCGGGCTGCCGATTGATCAATGCTTCACCAGCGTCGCGACCGATACATGCGGCCAGCTCAGCCCCAAAAAATTCAACAGCACCGTCTGCACATACTGCAACTGCAGAAAATGCCCGTGTCCGCTCGGATGCTTCACCTTCTCGATCCAGAACGTTGCCAGCATCGTCGCTGCGTTGGCGTTGGTCGTCAGGAACGGAATATTCTCGACACCGCCGCCGCCGTTCGAGATGTTGACCACCATGGGCGGCGTGGTGGCCACCGTGAAACTCGGCACCGTCCCGATGTTGAGCACGGTGGTCTGTTCGATCGTCTGTCCGGCGATCGCATTCGCCAGAACCGTATTGGGGTTGGTCACCATTGCCTGCTTGATCGCCGCGGGCAGAGGGTTGGTCCGGAACGCATTGGGAACCGCCAGATTGTATTCCGGGAAACCGTTCGGCGCGCCGGAAGGAGGGGTGGGCCCCCCGATGGGGAACGGGACCGTGTTCACCGGATTCAGCAAAGGCCCTCCGTTCACCACCAGCGATGCGCCTTCGGCCAGCACGGAGTTACCGTGCGGGATGGTAGCCATACGCGCTACGCTCTGCGATTCGACGGGAGCGGTGGTGGCCGGCACGGTAGCCCAGATGCCCGGCTCGATGTGCAGGGCGCCGTGATCGGTGGCGTCGTTGATTTTCTGCAAATACGTGACGCCGAATAGGTTGATATCGTCCTGCGCGGTCCCTCGATTGGGAACATTGCCGCCAATCGCGTCGAATACCAGCGTCTCTTCGGTGAGATTCAGTTCGAGGAAGATATCGTTGCCGCCCTGATGGTCAGGCCGGGCGATCAGGTTAAATCCGTTGCCGGACCACGTTCCGGGAAGTTCGGCAAGAGGGCCCAGGTCGATAATAAGCTCGCTAAGGGGCGGGCTTGAACGGAATGAGGAAATCCTTGCAGGTTTCGGGGTAGCCATACTTACTCCTTTTGGGATGAATCCCGTGATTTAGTGATTCTCGGGGAACCATCGTTTCAGGAGAAAATACCTTACGCCAATCGCCGCCGGTTCGTTACTGAATACTCATGTTCACAACGTCGAACGTGAACCGCTCCGGTGGAAATGCGCTGATGGGATTCGGCGTCAATCCGGCCCAGGTTTGATACGCCGTATTGCCGACTTGCGCGTTCAAGTACAGCAGAAACTGGTCTGAGAAGCACTTCAACGGCGGAGGCTGGCGGAACGTAAGCCGCATGCCGACCGCTTTCTCAAGGACGACGCCGTGCGTATCGACCGATTTATCTTCGAGCAGCGTCACAAAGCTCGACCGCCCAGCGTGGGGCCACAGGTCGGCTTTCAGGAGATTGCGGAGGTCGACGCGCGCGCCAAACGTGGTCTCGCACTGGCGAATCCATTCGAGGATGCTATCGCCCCATTGCCAGTGCTGCACGAATCCCATGTACTGATCGATCAGGTTGAGCGCCAGGTCCATCTGCGCGGACTCATGTCCAGGCGGAAGCATATCCTCCTGCGCAATGAGGTCGTTCGCCATCTCCATCACCCGGTCGAGCCGCCGGACGGCGGGCGCCATGCGGACCAGAAGAGGTGGCAGCTCGTGCGTTTTCGAGCCCGGCACTTCGACGAATTTCTTATCGCCTAGGATTTCCATAAAACCCTCACCTTCTTAAGATCGGCCGGCGGGCGGAAATACTTAGTCCGTCACTTATATGACGACCGAACGAGGGCAGTCGTTTCGCGACGTGGCATTACGGTTCCTTCAGAATATTAGGCGTAGTTTAGCAGAAGCGTCCACCTTATGTCCCTGCGCTACCAGGTATTCAGCCTGCGCGACGGGGCCTCCGGGAATTGTTTCAAACAAACGGCCGTCTTCGCGCGCGCACTCCAATTTCTCGGCCGATGTTTTGCGGGCGCTTTTTCGAGTCTTCATTTTGTTATGATGCCACCGCATGAGTGAATATTCCATTGGGGTCGATCTGGGGGGTACCAACCTGCGCGCTGCCGCGATCGACGGTCACGGCAAACTGCTCGACAAGATCGCGGGCAATACGGCCCTCGAAGCGGGGCGCGGTGCCGTAATCGACGACATGGTGCAGTCCATTGAGAGCTTGCGCGCACGCCTGGGCGAGCACAATCTGCGGGGCGTCGGAATCGGCCTGCCCGGGTTTATTTTGATCGATAAAGGCATCATCGTCGGGTCCAACAACATGCCCGAGTTCGAGAATTATCCGGTCCGCGATGAAATCGAGCGGCGGCTCGGCACCAAGGTGATTCTGGAGAACGACGCGAACGCGGCGGCGCTCGGCGAAAAATGGATGGGCGCGGGCCGCGAAGTGGACGACCTGGTACTACTAACCCTTGGCACCGGCATCGGCGGCGGAATTATTATGGGCGGCCGCGTGCTTCATGGGCAGCTCGGAATGGCTGGCGAATTGGGCCACTTGACGGTGGTCCCCAACGGCAATCCGTGCGGTTGCGGCAATCGAGGCTGCGTGGAAAAACACGCGTCGGCGACGGCGATCGCGTCGATGGCGCGCCTTATCGGCCTGGGCCACGATCTGACGTCGGAAGACGTGTACAAACTCGCGTTGGAGGGCAACGATCGCGCGAAGACGATCTTCCGTTCGATGGGCGAAGCGCTGGGAGTGGCGCTGGCGAACCTGATCAATATTTTTAATTTTCCTTTGTATCTGTTAAGCGGCGGGCCTGTGCCGGCGTGGGATTTTTTCGCACCTGCCATGCTCGAAGAGGTCAGCCGCCGATCGTTCACCTATCGCCACTCGCCGACTCGAATTGAGAAAGCGACGCTCGGCAACGAGGCAGGCCTTTACGGCGCGGCGTATCTGCCGTTCATACATCCATGAAGTATTTTCTGGGGTTAGACATCGGCACGGGTGGCAGTCGAGCACTGCTGGTCGACGAACGGGGGCGCGTGCGTCAAGCGTTCACGGCTCCACATGAGGATATGCGGATGGAGCATGCGTTGTGGGCCGAGCAGCGTCCTGAAAACTGGTGGGACGCGTCGCGGGCTGCGATTCAGGGTGTGCTGCGCGAGAGCCGAGTAACGGGCGCCGATGTGCGCGCCGTGGGGCTTTCGGGTCAGATGCACGGGCTGACGCTGCTCGATGCGGAAAATAGCGTCATCCGGCCCGCGCTGATCTGGTGCGATCAACGCAGCCAGCCGCAGGTCGACTGGATCAACGAAAGAGCGGGCTCCGAGTTCGTCGTCAGATCGACCGCGAATCCGATGCTGACCGGGTTTACGCTGCCGAAGCTGCTGTGGGTGCGCGATCACGAGCCGGAGAATTTCGCGCGAGTAAAGAAAGTGCTGCTGCCGAAGGATTATATTCGCTTCGAGCTGACAGGCGAGTACGCGAGCGACGTTTCCGATGCCTCCGGCACAGGACTTTTCGATGTGGTTCATCGGGGTTGGGCCTTCGATCTTGCCGATCGCGTGGGCGTGGCGCGTGAGCTTTTTCCAGCGGTGTTCGAATCGAGCGCCGTCACCGGCAAGATACACGCGCGTGCCGCGGCGGCCACAGGCCTGGCGAAAGGAACACCCGTCGTCGCCGGCGGTGGCGATCAGGCGGCGAGCGCGGTTGGCAACGGCATCGTCGAACCGGGAATTGTTTCGTGCACGATCGGCACCTCCGGCGTGGTGTTCGGACATTTGAAGGAGCCTGCTTACGATCCGCAAGGCCGCATACACACCTTCTGCCATGCGGTCGCGGGCGCGTGGCACACCATGGGGGTCACGCAGGGCGCGGGCCTCAGCCTGCAGTGGTTCCGCAATCAATTCGCACCCGGCTCCAGCTACGACGACCTGACATGGGAGGCTGCGGGCGCGGATGCCGAAGGGCTGTTCTGGCTTCCTTATTTAATGGGCGAACGGACGCCGCACCTCGACCCGTATGCGCGTGGAGGATGGATTGGCGTCACGGCGAAACACACCCGCGCCGACCTGATTCGCGCATTGATCGAAGGCGTCAGCTTCAGTTTGAAGGACTGTCTGGACCTGGTCGCAGGACTCGGCGTGCAGATTGAATCGGTGCGGGTCTCAGGCGGCGGAGCGAAGAGCGCGTTCTGGCGCCAGATGCTCGCCGACATTTTCGATAAGCGGGTGGTGTCGCTAGAAACGCAGGAGGGCTCGGCGTATGGAGCGGCGCTATTGGCAATGCCCGGCTCAGTGCAGGAAACATGCAAACGGGTGATTCGCGAAGTGGAATCAGTCAAGCCGCGAGACGCGGATCGGTACGCAAGGAAGCACGAAGTCTACAAATCTCTGTATCCTGCGCTACGCGAGTTCTATCGGACATGATCTTCGAGGACGTCCGCAAAATCGCATTGAAGTTTCCGCACGTCGAGGATGGGACGTCCTACGGCACAGCCGCTCTAAAAGTGAAGAAAAAATTCTTCGTGCGTCTCAAGGAGGACGGAGACTCTCTGGTCGTCGGGATGCCTTTTGAGCAGAGGGAAGCGCTGATGGCGGAGGATCCTGAACGTATTACATTACCGATCACTATCTGAAGTACGAATATGTGCTGGTGCGTCTTTCGAAAGTGTCGGAGGATGCTCTACGCGATCTGTTGAAGGGTGCTTATCGCGCGGCGCTGCCTGGAAAAACACTTAGCCGGTGATAAACGCAGATCAACGCGGATAAGACAATGTGTCCTTCCATCCGCGTTTATCGGCGTTCATCAGCGGCCAAACCCTGCAAGTCCCCCGCCAGCGATCCACTCGTCGACTAACCGGATTCGCTCGGAAAATACCTGATCGCCCTCCCATGCCGGAACTACCTCGTGCAATTTCGCGCGCACCTCCTCGATCGCGGGACTCGATTTCAACGGCGCCAGAAAATCAAGCGCTCTCGCCGCCGCCAGTGTCTCGATCGCCAGCACCAGCCGTGTGTTCGCCACAATGTCGCGCAGCTTCAACGCCGCAGTCATACCCATGCTCACGAAGTCTTCTTTATTGCCGCTGGTCGTGATCGTCCCCGGCGACGCGGGTGTCGCCAGCACCCGATTTTCGGCCACTAACGAAGCCGCGGTCACCTGCACCATCATGAATCCCGATTCTAGGCCGGCGTGCGCCGCGAGAAACGGGGGCAGACCTTCGTTCAACGCGGGATTCACTAGCCGGTCGATGCGGCGCTCGGAAATTCCCGCCAGCGCCGTGATCGCGATGGCCAGATAATCGAGCGCGAACGCGAGCGGCTGGCCATGAAAATTGCCGCCCGAAATGATCTCCTCGCCAATCACCAGAGGATTATCGGTAACCGAGTTTAATTCAATCTCGAACACTCGCCGAGCCTCGGCCAGCGTGTCGCGCACCGCCCCATGCACCTGCGGCGCGCATCGCAGTGAATACGCGTCCTGCACCTTCCGGCAGGTGACATGCGACTCCCGAATCTCACTGCCTTCGAGCAGCTTTTCGAGATGGGCCGCGCATGCGCGCTGCCCCGGATGCGGACGAAGCTCATGAATGCGGGCATCGAAGGCGCGCGGAGTGCCCTTCAATCCGTCGAGTGTCATGGCGGTCACTACATCGGCCGCACCGGCGAGCATTTCCGCCTGCTCCAATTCAAGACAGCCCAGGGCGAGCATCGCCTGCGTGCCGTTCAGGAGCGAAATTCCCTCTTTCGATTCGAGTTCGATCGCGGAGATTCCGGCCCGTTGCAACGCTTCCCCGCCTCTGATCCGCGACCCCTGATACTCCGCCTCGCCCTCGCCCATCAGCACCAGCGCCATGTGCGCCAGCGGAGCCAGATCGCCGCTAGCCCCGACGCTGCCTCGGGAAGGAACCACCGGCGTGACTCCCGAATTAAGAAGATCGCACAGCCGCTCCGCGACCACGGTGCGAATTCCCGAGAACCCCTTGGCGAGAACGTTGGCGCGGATCAGCATCATCGCGCGAACCTCATCCTTACGCAGCGGAGGACCGACCCCCGCCGCATGCGACCGCACCACATTTCTTTGCAGCGCCGCAAGATCGGCGGCCGGAACGCGAACGTCGGCGAGGAGCCCGACGCCGGTATTCACCGCGTACACCGGATCGTCGCCCGCCGCGAGCTTTTCCACGATCAGACGCGAACGTCGCATGGCGACCACGGCTGCCTCCGAAATCTCGACCCTCTCGTTGCGTCGGGCCACCGCGCACACCTGTTCGATTGTCAGATCGTTGCCACTTAGCGAAACCATCTCCTCTACTATATTGAGTTGGACCGCCTACCTTACCGAGCCACCTCGCAATCCGCCGCCTACGAGCACATCGGGAAGCTGCCGGTGAGCGTTCTGCTCGACAACGTCCGCAGCGCCTACAACGTCGGCGCATTCTTCCGCGCAGCCGATGGCGCGGGCATTTCGAAACTCCACTTGTGCGGCATCACCGGCCATCCGCCTGCCAACGCGATCACGAAAACGGCGCTGGGCGCGGAGGAAACCGTCGCCTGGGATCATACTTGGGACGCGATCGCGCTGGTCGCGGACCTTCGCGCGCAAGGCCACGAAATCGCCGCGATTGAGACCACGCCCAAAAGTATCGACATCTTCGATTGGACTCCTCGCTTCCCGGTTTGCGTGCTGTTCGGTCATGAGGTCGACGGGCTCCGCCCCGACCTCGCGAGCCTCGCCGACACACACATCCGCATTCCAATGTTGGGCGTAAAGCACTCCTTAAACGTGGCGACGGCGGGAGGGATTGTGATGTACGAATTGCTGCGAAAATATCGCGGCCTCGGATAGACATTTCACGCAGAGACGCAGAGAACGCGGAGAAGGCCAGAGCAAGATTCTCTCGCAAAGGATTTGCTTCTGTTTATCTCCGCGCCCTCCGCGTCTCTGCGTGAAATCCCCCCGCCATGCGACCATAAAACTTATGAGCAAGACCCGAGCCTCCCTGCTCCTCCTGACCGCGCTCTCCGCGTTCGCGCAAAACCCTCGCACCATGTTTCCCGCCGTCCGCGGCACTCGCGAAATGATTGGGGCCGCCAACAATCTCGAAGTTGAAGCGGGATACCGCATTCTCGAACAGGGCGGCAACGCGGTCGACGCCGGTGTCGCCAGCGTGCTTGCCGCCGCTGTCACGGAGCAGGATCACTTCGGACTCGGCGGCGAAATGCCTCTGCTCGTCAAGATGAACGGCAAGCCGGTGGTCGTCGTCAGCGGCATCGGCGTCGCGCCCAAGAAGGCCACGGTCGAGTATTATGAAAAGCGTCCCGTCGAGCCTTGGGAGCAGCCGGGTCTGCGCCGCCCTCCGATTCCCGGCCAGGGCATCCGCGCCGCGATCACGCCCGGAGTTGTCGATGGCCTCCTGCTCGCACTGGAGAAATTCGGCACGAAATCGTTCGCCGATGTCTCCGCACCCGCGATTGAGTATGCCGAAACATTCCCCGCCACCGAAATTTTTTCGAACACGCTCAGCATGTTTCAGCGCATCATCGCGCTCTGGCCCTCTTCGCAGCAGTTTTATTTCCCCGCCGGAGCGGTGCCCAAGCCGGGCGATATCGTTCACATGCCGAACCTCGCCCGCACTCTCCGCGAAATGGCCGCCGCGGAGAAAAAGGCTCACGGCAATCGCGCGGCGAAGATCCGAGCCGTGCACGACATCTTCTATAAGGGCGATATCGCCAGGCGCATCGCGTCGTTCAACGAAGCAAACGGTGGACTGATCGCCTACGACGATCTCGCCAATTTTCATGCCGAGCTTGACGAGCCGCGCTCGACTACTTATCGCGGATTCGCGGTCAATAAGCCCGGATTTTTCACCCAGGGTCCGGTCATGATTGAGGCGCTCAATATCCTCGAAGGCTACGATCTCAAAGCGCTGGGCCACAACACGCCGGAGTATCTGCACGTGGTGATCGAAGCCGTGAAGCTCGCCTTCGCCGATCGCGACCGCTACTATGGCGACCCGAAATTCAGCAAGATTCCGGAGGGAATTCTGCTCTCGAAATCCTACGCGGCCCAGCGCCGGAAGCAAATCGATCCCGAGCACGCGTCCATGGATTCGCGGCCCGGCAATCTGGACGCGTCGGCTCCCATGAGCGGCGGAGGGGGAATTTCGAAGGATCACGACACCACCTGCGTGAACGTTTTTGATAAATTCGGCAACGCGTTTTCAGCCACGCCCAGCGGCGCATGGCTGCCCTCGGTCATCGCCGGCGACACAGGCATCCCCTTGTCGATCCGCCTCGCGTCTTTCGTGCTCACGCCGGACCACGCCAATCGGCTGGAGCCTGGGAAGCGTCCGCGCGTGACATTGAGCCCGACATTAGTCACCAAGGACGGCGAGTTTTACATGGAGCTCTCCACTCCCGGAGGAGACAACCAGGATCAGGCGCTGTTGCAGGTGCTGCTGAACATTCTCGACTTCGGCATGTCTCCGCAGGAAGCCGTCGAATCGCCGCGCTTTCAAAGCGAACACTTCTACACCTCTTTCGATTTTCACGAATTCACGCCCGGCCGCGTCAGCCTGGAAGGCAGAATGTCGCGCGATACCATTCAACGCATGATCGCCCTCGGCCATCGCGTGCAGATCGGCGGCGAGTGGAGCAACACCTCAGCGCCGGTGGTCATTATGAAAAAAGATGGCGTCCTGAGTGGTGCGGCGGACCCGCGCCGCAGCAGGTTCATCTTCGGAAAGTGAGGACGCCGCGAAACCGCCTGCGCCACGGGGCGGACAGTCGCGCACACGCTATAATAGGGGCGGAGACGTTGTCAGTGAACCTTGGAAAATACTTCCGGCTTTTGGCCCATATCCAACTCATGCCGGCCCTGGAAAACGGCGAAGAAACCACGCTCGTCGGCGGCCAGGCGGTGATGGAAGGCGTCATGATGCGCGCCCCGCACAGCTATTGCACCGCGGTGCGCAAGCCCAATGGCGAGATTGTCACCGAGGAATATCCCATCCATCGGATGTCTGAAAAATATCCGCTTCTGAAGCTGCCCGTGCTGCGCGGATTGGGATTGCTCGGCCAGGCAATGACGCTCGGCGTGAAGGCTCTGAAATTCTCGGCCAACGCGGCGCTTGACGACGGGAAAACGGAAGGCAAGCCCGGCGAAAAGCCCGTTGAGATCACCTCGAAAATGATGGTCGCCAACCTGGCGGTCTCTCTGGTCGGCTTCATCTTCCTCTACAAATTGATCCCGCTTTTTTTAGCCACCAGACTCGGTCACGCGGTGCCATCCTTATCGAGCCGCCTTGCCGTCAACATCTCCGATGGCCTGATCCGCATGGCGATGTTCTTCACCTTCCTGTTTCTTCTCTCGCTCTTGCCGGATATGAGGCGCGTGTTTCAGTATCACGGCGCCGAACACAAAGTGGTGTTCAATTTTGAATCGGGCAAGCCGGTGAATGTCGAGAACGCGCAGAAATTCGTGACCTTCCACCCACGTTGCGGTACCAGCTTTTTGTTTGTGGTCCTCGGCATCGCGATGATCACCTACGCGCTGCTGCCCATCGACGGATTCTGGATGAAGTTCGTCGCGCGCATCGCTCTGCTGCCGTTGATCGCCGGCGTCAGCTACGAAGTAATCCGCTTCGCCGCGCGCCGCCAGGGTACGTTGATGTCGGTGCTCACCCAGCCCGGTTTGTGGCTCCAGCGCATCACCACCAAACCGCCGGACGATTCGCAGGCCGCCGTCGCCATTCATGCTCTCCAAGGCGCCATGGCGCTAGAGGCCAAGCAGGGCGGCGAATTGGTCATCGCCTAGCAAATGATTTATCGGCGTTCATCTGCGTTTATCGGCGGCCAAATTTGTTTTCTTGCATCTAATTAATTACTCGACATGCAATATCAGCAAAAACTCGACGATATTGAACGCCGCTTCGACGCGTTGAACCTCCAGATGGCCGACGCCCAAGTCATCAACGACCCCGTGCTCTACCGCAAAGTGTCCAAATCGCACAACGATCTAGCCGAGATTGTCACTAAATATCGCGAATGGAAAGATGCCACGCGCAATCTCGCGGAAGCGCGCCCGATGCTCGCCGAATCCGACCCCGAATTGCGCGCCATGGCCCAGGAAGAGGTCGCGAAACTGGAGCCTTCCATCGCGCGAATTGAAGAAGAGCTGAAGGTTCTGCTTCTTCCCAAAGATCCCAACGACGAGAAAAACGTCGTCCTCGAAATTCACGCCGGCACCGGTGGCGACGAAGCGACGTTGTTCGCCGCTGAAATTTTTCGCATGTATGGCAGGTTCGCTGAAACGCGCGGCTGGAACGTCGAAGTCACATCGTCGAGCGAGTCTTCCGTAGGCGGAGTAAAGGAAGTCACCGCGCTGATCAGCGGCCACAAGGTTTATAGCCAGATGAAGTATGAAGCCGGCGTCCATCGCGTGCAGCGCGTCCCGGCGACCGAGCAGCAGGGCCGGGTCCACACCTCCGCAATCCGCGTCGTCGTGCTGCCCGAAGCCGATGAGGTCGAGGTCAATATCGACCCCAAGGATCTGCGCGTCGATACGTTCTGCTCCTCGGGCCCAGGCGGTCAGAGTGTGAATACGACCTATTCCGCCGTGCGAATCACGCACCTGCCCAGCGGCGCCATCGTTTCCTGCCAGGACGAAAAATCCCAGATCAAGAATCGCGCCAAGGCGATGCGCGTCATGCGTGCGCGCCTTTACGAACTGGAAGTGCAGAAGCAGCAGGAAAAAATCGGCGCGGAGCGTAAAGGCATGGTCGGCACCGGCGACCGCTCGGAGAAAATCCGCACCTACAACTTCCCGCAGAACCGTCTGACCGACCATCGCATCGGCCTGACGCTCCACCAGCTCAACCTGGTGATGGAAGGCCGTCTGGACCAGATCGTCGACGCTCTGACGACCCACTTCCAGACCGAAAAGCTCAAAGAGCAAGGCATAGGCGAAGTCCTGGTGTAAAACACTCGGCTGCTACCGAGCCGCGACCACAGGGAGCAGTTTCTAACATGACCCTTAAAACGGCCATCCTCCAGGGCCAGAAACTATTCACTGATGCTGGAATTTTAGCACCGCGCCTGACCGCCGAAGTCCTGCTCGCCCACGCCATCGGCTGTCAGCGGCCGTGGCTTTTCGCCCATTCCGATGAAGAGCTGCGGGAGCTCTGGTGGATCCACTACGGCCGCTATCTGCACCAGCGCCTCTCCGGCATGCCGACACAGCACATCACCGGCAAACAGGAATTCTTCGGCCGCGACTTTCGCGTAACCCCCGACGTTCTCATCCCTCGCCCCGAAACCGAGCACGTCATTGAAGCGGCGCTCAAATGCACCGCGGCCAAGGTCGGTGTGACTATTCTGGACATCGGTACCGGCTCCGGAGCCATCGCGGTGACTCTGGCGCTCGAAACCAAAGCCCGCGTCGCCGCAACCGACATTTCGCGCGCCGCGCTCATGGTGGCGCAACAGAACTCATTTCGCCTTGAAGCCAAAGTCGACTTCATCGAATGCGATCTTGGCTGCGCCCTTTCGAACAGCAGCTTCGACGTGGTCGTCTCGAATCCTCCCTACGTTCCCGAAGCCGACCGCGCCACGCTACAACGCGAGGTTCGCGACCATGAGCCCGCGCTCGCACTCTTCGCCGGTGCCGACGGACTGGCGATTTATCGCCGCCTTATCCCTGAAGCCGCGCGACTCCTGAAACCCGGCGGCCGCCTCATCCTTGAACTGGGCCACACCTCGCTCGACCCGGTTCGGCAGATGCTCGACCGCCTGTGGCGCGATATCGAAATCGTCCATGACCTCGCTCAAGTGCCCCGATCCCTCTCCGTTTCCCGGATCAAAGCTTGAAATCGCCCGATGCGCGACCATTTTTGGTCGGACCGCATTCTTTTTCACGATACCGCGCAGTCCTCGCGCCCCTTTCCGCGGATGCGTAAGACTGCCGCATTTCGCGATCGCGCGGGACTTCGAGAGGCGGAACTGATTTGCAGTGAGCGACATTTCCCGGCAAATTTGTTCCGCATCCTGCTCCCGATAATAAAATCGAGTCAGGATTTCCCGATCGCGGGCGGGCAAGCTGGCGATCACTCGCCGCACTCCGTCCACCTTCTCCCGCTGCGCTACCCGCGCCTCTGGAGACTGATTGAAGGGCGCAGCGGGATCGGGCGCCGACTGGATGGACACCAGGCGCCTGCGCCTCAGCATCGCCCCCCGGATATGCAGAGACACGCGCCGATGCGTCACCGTCTTGATGAAGCTCATCAGGCAGGATGGATCGCGAATTTCCCCCGCCCGAATGGCCTCGAGCACGATCACCATAATCTCGTGCACATGGTCGTCCACCGATTGCGGATCGACGCTGCGAAATAGCGCGCCGCGCGCGCTGTTCAGAACCGCCTTATAGAGTTCCTCGACGCTTCCCGCGTCGCCGATTTGAACGCGCGCCACCAGCTCCGCCCAATGCTCCGAAGTATTCGGATCTACTCCCGCTGACCCTCGGCCGACGTATATCATGCGTCGACCCAAAAAGCACATCAATGGCCGTATCAACGATTGGCGCAAAGTTCCAAAAAAATCACCGTCGTACTCCTAAGGCCTAATCCTTACTCCATTTTGGCGTCAAAGGCTGGAGACGTCAGATGGTCAAACGACCAAATAAGGTCACGTCTTTGCCGGTCAGCGGCGAGACCTACGGCAGCGCGAACTTCACCCGCCGGTCACGATTAATCTGCTCGCTGAACCGCTTGTCGACGCTCGCCAAGGGCGCCCGTTGCACCGCCCCACCTTCTTTCGGCGTCCATTCGATCTCATCCCCCACCACCTGGAACGATTGCGCCGCGCGAATGTTGTGATCCGTGAACGCGATCAGGTAGTAATCCGCCTGCCGGTAATAAGACGTGGGTGCCGCGGCGGCCGGAGCCGCATACGTCACCGGCGCAGGGGCCGGAGCGTAGCTGACCGCGGGAGCCGCATAGTAATAAGGATCGTAATAGTAGGGATCGTAGTATCCGGCCCCGTAATAATACGGATAGCCGTAACCAAATCCGAAGCCTAAGCCGAAACCATAGCCCCCGTAACCATAGCCATATCCACGGTATCCACCGTAGCCGCCATATCCACCCCTGTAACCGCCGCCGTAGCCGCCATATCCGCCGCGATAGCCGCCGCCGTAGCCGCCACCACCGCCGCGATATCCGCCACCCCCACCGCCGCCGCGCGATCCTCCACCTCCGCCACCGCCGCCGTGACCGCCGCCGCCGTGCTGGCCCATCAAAGAAAGAGAAAAAAGAGAAGAAAGAAGAAGAGCAGACCGAAGGAGTTTCACGTGCAGATACCTCTCTGATTGCAGATTACTCCCGTTTGTCCGCCCGCGCAAGCGCCTTACTTCTCCGGCTGATCGTACGCGCCAATCTTCCGGATCCAGATGTTCCGGTAGCGCACCGGAGTATTATGATCCTGCAACATCAGCGGCATCTCCGCCGCGTGCGGCGTGTAATGCGCCAGTTGCCGGTATACCATCGGACCCAGGCTCGCCTGATGATTGTGAAGCAGCACCCCGTTCAGGATCACGGTCACATACGCCGGCTTCGCGACCTTGTCGCCTTCAAACCGCGGCGCCTCTAAAATAATGTCGTACGCCTGCCACTCGCCCGGAGGCCGCGTTGCATTCACCAGCGGAGGCCACTGACCGTAGATCGCCCCCGCCTGCCCGTCCGCATACGTCGGATTGTTGTACGAATCCAGCACTTGAATCTCATACCGGCTCATCAGGATCACGCCGCTATTCCCGCGCGCCTGACTCGAATGCTCCACCACCGCCGGCGACGCCCACTCGACGTGCAACTGGCAATCCCCGAACGCTTCCTTCGTCACCAGATCGCCATGCCGCGCGTCGACCTCGAAATATCCGTCCCGCACCGGCCAGTGCGGCTCGAATAGTTTTCCGTCCTTGCCCTTCTGCATCCACTTCGACAGATCCTTGCCGTCGAAAAGAATCGTCGCATCCGACGGAGCGTCTCCCGGCTTCGCCCCCGGCGTTACGACTCTCGGATGCGGACGATCCGGATCGTGGACATGCCACTTATCCCCCGGCAGCATCGGAGTGTCTTTAAATCCCAGGTCGCCCTGCTGCGCACACAGCGCCGCCGCGCACGCGGTAACCGCCATCGCCAATTTCTTCGTCATAATGAACCTAGCTATGTTTCCTCGGAACGGGCGATTCATGTTGGCCTTCGCCGTTCTCGGATCATTGTACGCCTTCCAGCAGCCTTTCCGGCAGTATCCCGGCCAGGAATACCCAGAATTCAAGCTCCCTCCCGATTGGCGCGAGAAAACCGAATGGGTCTTCGCCCGTCTGATGTATCCTCCGCATCCTTCGATCGGCCTCTTCCGCACTCGCGGACCCTGGCAGGAAGGATGGGCTGCCTGGACCAACGATTATCCCCGCGCCGACCGCCATTTCACCGTCGCCGTCCGCCGCCTCACCCGTCTCGATGTCCGCTCCGTCGAGCAACCCGTCAACCTCGACGATGGCGACGATGTCTATAACTATCCCTGGCTCTACGCCGTCCAAGCCGGCAGCATGAATCTCACCGATACCGAAGCCGCCAAGCTTCGCGATTATCTCCTGCACGGCGGATTCCTGGTCTGCGACGATTTCTGGGGCACCCTGGAATGGAGCAATTTCGAGCGCAACATGCGGCTGGTATTTCCCGACCGCCCCATCGTCGAAATTGAAGACGCCGACTCCGCCTTCCACACCGTCTTCGACCTCACCAAGAGCCCGATTCCAGGCGAGTGGTCCCTTCGCAGCGGCCGTCCCTATCGCAACGACGGCGTCGATCCCCACTGGCGCGGCATCTACGACGATAAGGGCCGCATGATGGTCGCCATCTGGTTCAACATCGACACCGGCGATTCCTGGGAGTGGGCCGATTGGCCGGAATACCCCGAACAATACTCCGCCCTGGGAATCCGCATGGGCATAAACTTCATCGTGTATTCAATGACCCACTGACCCGGTGTTTTTTGTACTGCTTGCTTTTGTGGCGCACGCACTCGTGCGTGCCGCGTCGACACTCGTGTCGACGCCTGGCTTCTTCACCGCACAGCGCATTTCTTAACCCGCATTGTCGTTGGAAGCGGTCAAGCTCCTCGCAGTATACTCACAACATGACCCGTCGAGATCTCTTGGCCGCTTCTCTCGCCCTCGCCATCCCAACCAGAGCGCAGACCCGTAAATGGCAGCTAGGCTACAACACCTATTGCCTCCGCTTTCAGCGTTGGAACGACCGCCAGCTATTCGACTACGCCGCCCAAAAAAAGCTCGACGCCATTTTCCTGCAGGACTCCCTCGACCCCGGCGTCCGCGACCCCAAGCATTGGGCCGAAGTCCGCGCCTGGGCGAAAGACACCGGCACGCATCTTGAAACCGGAGGCAGCGCACTCACCGGCGCCGTCAATCCTGGTGTTACCAAGGTGTCCCCCGAAGCCCGCGCCAAAACTATAGCCGACCTGCGCATGAATATCGACCGCGCCGCAGCCATGGGATCGCCCATCGTCCGCACCCTGGTCGCGGGCGATCGCTATGCCCTCCCCGACGGCCCTCTCGATCGCATCATTGAAAGCGCCGCCGGAGTCCTGCGCGAAGTCCGCTCCCAAGTAATGGACAAGGGCATCAAGATTGCCATCGAAAATCACAAAGAATTGCAAGCCTGGGAAACGCGCACGCTGATTGAGACCGCCGGCAAGGAATTCGTCGGCTCTTATCTCGATACCGGCAACCCCGTCTTTGTTGCGGAGGACCCTCTAACCACGCTCGAAGAGCTCGGTCCCTACGCCGTGACGTTCCACTTGCGCGATTCCGTGGTTTACGAAGAGCCCGGCGGCATCGCGGTCCAGTGGGTGCCTCTAGGGGAAGGCACCAACGATTTTAAAGCGATCGTCGCCCGCGCCGCCGAAATTCTCTCGCCCTCGGTGTATATCTATTGCAAGCCGATCACCGCCAGGCCGCCCGTAGTTCTTCCCGTCTATACCAACGAATTCTGGACCAGGTATTTCCCCTGCGCCCGCTCCCGCGATCTGGCGCGATTCATCGCCTTAGCCAAGCGAGGCAAGCCTTACGATAAGCCTCACGTCATGGAAGATGTAACCGGCCAGCGTGAAAAATACATGGACGCCCTAAAAATCCAGCAGCTAGATCACATGGACCGCAGCCTCGAATACTGCCGCAAGTCTCTAGACCTGGGCGTCCGCTGGCGCGCATGAAACGGGGCGTAGCGCCTTTGCGTCAACCGATTTCTGGTTCCGTTCTCCGCGCCCTCCTGCGTCTCTGCGTGAAACCTCTTCGTCGTTCTTTGCGAGCCTTGCGCCTTTGCGTGAAATGATTTTTCCTAGTGCTCTTCCAGTCTGCCCACCACAATAAAAATGCGGCCCGCCGGCCAAAACCGGAGAGCCGCATACTGGCTACTGGCTACTGGCTACTTCTTAGAAGTAATACCGCAGCGACAACTGCAGCGCCCGGACCAACCCGGTCTTGCTGGTGATCTCACCAAACTGGCTGGAGGTCGGGTTCAGGTTCGGCCCGCTCAGGTTCGGATGGTTGATGAAGTCGTACGCCTCCGCGCGGAACTGGAATCCATGCCGCTCGTTAATCTTAAAGGTCTTGAACAACGAGAGGTTCCAATCCTGAAGCCCGGGCTGGTACACCGAATCGCGCACGCCCGGCTGCAGATTAAAGGTCCCGGTCGTCGGCGCCGTCGCGGTCGCCGTGAAATACTTCACGGAATTCGCATTGCCCGAAGGTCCCGCGAATGCGCCCGTGTTGATCGAAACCGGAGAGTTCAGGTTCCAGAACTGGCCTTGCGACCCGCAACCGAAGCTGCCAAACTCACCGACGCCCGCAAAGTCGTTGTTGGTGCCGATGCCGCACGGCGTGCCCGTCTGGAACTGCGCGGTTCCCGCGATCGACCATCCGCCCGCCCACCTGTTGTTCTTGAACAGCGGAATCGCGTAGATGTAGTTGATGATCACGATGTGCCGCGTATCGTACTCCGAGGGCGCCCACAGATTGCTCGTGTTGTACGTATCGGGAACGATGTCGCGATAATTGGAGCCGTTATCCATGCTCTTCGAAAGCGTGTAGGTGAAACCGAAGCTCGACCCGGCGGTGAACCGGCGTTCCCACGAAAGCTGGAAGCTGTTGTAGGTCGAATTCACCACGCTCTCTTCTTCCTGAATCGCGGCGAACCCTTTGTACGGACGCAATTGGTTCACGTTGGTCCCTGCCGGAGCCGAAGTCAGCGCTCCCACCGTCGGCTCGTTGATGTCATATACCTGCCATCCATGGTTGCCGCGATGCCCGACGTAAGCTGCCGTCAAAACCGAATGCAGGAACAGCTGGCGTTGTACCGTCACGTTCCAGTTCCACGCCGTCGGAGGCTTCAAATTCGGATTCAGCGTCGTGATCGTCAGCGGAGCAGCCGTGGCGGTGGTCAGCGCCGCGCCCGGATTGTCCACGGAAACGTTGGCCACCGTGACGAATGGCTGAAAGGGCGAGTTGCCGCCCGGGAAAACGTTGTCCAGCAATCCCATGCGCGTCGCGAATTCACCAATGCCGCCGCGCACGACAGTCTTATCGTTCAGTTGATATGCCAGACCGACACGAGGCTGGAAAACATTCCTGGTTGCGATGTAGCTCTTGTGAATGTTGGGATCGAATAAGCCGGTGCACGGACTGCCGTCGCAGACGTTGTTCTGGCCCGGCGTCGCGGCTAGTACGCGCCCAACCGCCGCCTGCGGGAAGGAGCTGATTCCGGGAATAATCACGCCGTTATACGGATTGCCGGTGCCCAGAACCACGTTGCCGGCGCTGTTTACTTGCACCGCTTGCGCGGGATTGTACAGCCCGCCATTGAAGTAATCCGCGTTGCCCCACAGCGGGTGATAACCCTGAATGTTGGTCCATCGCAAACCGTAATCGACGTGCAGTTTGTTCGAGACCTTCCACGAATCCTGCGCGAATCCTTCCGTCACCTGGGAGCGCCAGATGGTCAGCGCGCGCGGTCCGATTTCGGTATAGGAATCGGCCAGGCCGAGCGCGAGATTCGCCATTCCGACGCCGGAAGTTCCACCCAAGCCAGTGCGGCCATCCGTGAACGTAAACGTTCCGTTCTGATCGCTCGCGCCTCCGGGTACCGTCGCGACGTTGATCTGATCGCCGTCATTCTCGCCCGAATACTCCGCCGAATATCCTACCTTGATCGTATGGTTGCCCCATACCTTGGTCAACGTGTCGCCCCAGGTCCAGATCGGACCCGAGGAGTGCGAAGGATACGGGCCGCCCGCCAGACTGCTGAAGTTCGGCAGGTTCACCGTGGGAATCTTGTTCGGCAGGTCCTTGCCATAGGGCATCAGGTAGGGATAATTAATCCCGAAAAGCTGCCGGTTAAAGCCCGCCAGCGCGGTATTCACCGGAATGTACACATCGTCCAGGCTCAGTGTCAGCCGGACTTCGTTCACCAGCGTCGGGCCGATGGTCGAGATCAAGGATAGAGTGTTCGTCTGATTCGGCCGCTTGAAGTACTTGCCGGTCAGGCCCGAGCCTTGATCGAACGGCTGATATTCGAAGTAAGATACGTCTGTCCTGCGCGCCACGATTTTGTTGGACTGGTTCACGATGATGTCGAAATCAAGCGTGCCTTTGCGCTGATTGATAGGATGCGGCGCCGTGGCGATCCAATTGAGGTTTCCCACCGCGAAGCCCGGCGTCACTGCCGGATATGCGCTCATAATCGCCGTGCCGTTGTGGCTCAGTTGCGCCATGGGGATGACGTTGTTAGGGAACGGAACACAGCCTGCCGCGCCCGCGGACTTGCAGGTGGTCGGATCGTAGATAACCGTGCCGGTTTTGTACCAGGGGTTCGAACTGAGCAGTTGGCTGAAATCGCCGTTTCTCATAGCCGCCGTCGGTACCGATAGATCGTTGAAGTCGCCTAACCGGTAACGGATCCAGTCTTCCGCAACGAAGAAGAAGTACTTCTGCCGGTATTTCTCGGGCATCCCCTTCACCCACACGGGACCGCCGATCGTGCCGCCGAAATTGTTATACCGCAGTGGCTGGGTGAAGTTCGTCACCGTGCTCTGATTGCGCGTCCAGGTGTTCGCGTTCATCGCCGAGTTGCGCAAATATTCGTACACGCCGCCGTGGAAATCCGTGGTGCCGCTCTTGCTTATCATGCGGATCTGTCCGCCTGCCGCGCGTCCGTATTCCGCCTGGTAATCGGCGGTCATCACCTGAATTTCTTCCGTCGAATCGACATTGGGAACGCCGATCACCGCGCCATTCGCGCGGGTCCGAACCGCCGGCGCGCCGTCGATCGTCACCGATGTGTCCTGCGGGCGCGCGCCGTTCACGTTAAACGGAACGCCGGGCGCGACGCCGAAGTTGAAGTCGCCCATCGTCGAACCGCTGCGCATCCCGGGAATCAACTGCGCGATATACAGCGGATCGCGTCCGTTCAACTCCTGCATGTCGACCGTTTTTCCGGTCACTTCGTTCTGCACCGCCGCCGATTCGGTCTGCAAAACCGTCGCCGTCGCGGTCACTTCAACCGTCTCCGACGCCGCGCCCACTGTGAGCCCCGCGTCCAGCAAAAGCGCGCTATTCGGATCCAGCCTGTTATGTGTGCTCGTGAACTTCTTGAACCCCGCCGCTTCTACACTGACGGTGTAGAGGCTAGCCGGAATATTCGTCACCGCGTAATAGCCCGAATCGTTCGTCGTCACCGCGTGCTGTTCGCCGGTGGCCTCGTTCCGGAGCGTTACTTTGGCTTTCGGAATACTAGCGCCGGACGGATCTTTTGCGAATCCTGAAATCGAACCCGTATCGGATTGCCCGAATACGGCGCACGTAAACATACCCAACAGCGCAATAAAACTCACCCACTTAAATTTCCACATGGAACCTCCCTCAGACCTTGAGTAACCGCTTTAGAACACTCTATACCAAATCGAAACCAAAATCCACTCGTTTTCTATGAATTTAGCGTTAACGTTGAATCCGCGCCGACCCCCCTTTTGCGAACGCGCGAACTTGTTCCAAGGTGGCCATCGTAGTGTCGCCCGGGAACGTTGTCAGCAACGCGCCATGCGCCCACCCGAGCTTCACCGCTTCTTCCGGCGATTCGCCGCTTAACAGCCCATAAATAAATCCCGAGGCGAACCCATCGCCGCCCCCTACTCGGTCGACCACGTCCAGCTCAGCGGTCGGTGAGATGAAGGTTTTTCCGTTCATCCACGCCACCGCGCCCCAACTATGGCGGTTGGTCGAATGCACTTCTCGCAACGTGGTTGCAACTACTTTGATTTGAGGATGTTGGGCGATTACGTTATCGATCATCCCAAAAAATGCCGACGGGTCAAGCTTAGATGTCGCCACTTCGGGTCCAGGAATCCCCAAGCCTTTTTGCAGGTCCTCTTCATTGCCGACCAAAACATCGACATTCTTTACGATGCGGTTGATTGTTTTGAGTGCTCCGCCGTGGATGCTCCAGAGCTTCTCGCGATAGTTCAAGTCGAAGGAAACAATGGCTCCCGCGGCTTTGGCGGCTTGCATTCCTTCGATGGTCAACTCGGCGGTTGTGGGAGAAAGCGCGGCAAAAATGCCACCGCTGTGGAACCACCGGAGACCACCGCTAAAGATCTCATTCCAATCGAAATCGCCCGGTTTCAGACGGCCCGCTGCCTCATTCGAACGGTTATAGAAAACCACCGGCGCTCGGACGCCTTGGCCGCGGTCGGAATAGACGGTCGCCATGTTGGGGCCGTTTACGCCATCGTGATGAAAATGCTTGTAAAACGGCTTCACGCCCATGGCTCGCACGCGTTCCGCGATTAAGTCTCCAAGGGGATAATCGACCATCGCGCTAGCCACACCGGTCTGTAAACGGAAGCAATCAGACAGGTTAGCGGCGACGTTGAACTCGCCTCCGCTGACATGGATATCGCAGTGCGACGCTTTCCGCCAGGGAATGATCCCGGGGTCCAGGCGGTTCACCAAGGCGCCCAGCGCAAGAAAGTCCAAACCGCCCTTGGGACGGATCTCAAACCCATAGTTCATCGCAAAAAACCCCTTCTTAAGTGACCTTAAATGCTCGAAAACGTGCGTGGAAGAAGCCTTAAACGACCATAAATCACACGTTGTACGTCGATGACGAGACGCGGCCGCCTCGGCCGGTCCAGTTGGTGTGGAAGAATTTGCCGCGAGGCTGATCGACGCGCTCGTAGGTATGCGCACCGAAAAAGTCGCGTTGGGCTTGCAAAAGATTTGCCGGCAGACGAGCGGTACGGTAGCCGTCGAAAAATGCCAGCGCGGTGGAGAACGCCGGGGTTGGAACTCCGTACTGGATTGCCTGGACTACCGCCTGACGCCACAGGCCCTGATAGTTGTTGAGCACGCCGCTGAAGAAATCGTCCAGCAGGAGGTTAGTTAGAGTTGGATTTTTGTCGTAGGCTTCCTTGATTTTGCCGAGGAAGCGGCTGCGGATGATGCAGCCTCCGCGCCACATCAGGGCGATGCCTCCATAGTTGAGATTCCACTTCTGCTCCTTCGCGGCTTCGCGCAGCAGCATATAGCCTTGCGCGTAGGAGATCATTTTCGAGCAGTATAAGGCGCAGCGGACACGCTCGATAAACTCCTTGCGATCGGCGGCAGGCTTGGGAGTGGGACCGTTGAGAACTTTCGATGCGGCGACGCGCTCCTCTTTTATCGCGGAGATGCAGCGGGCAAATACCGCTTCGCCGATGAGCGTCACCGGCATGCCGAGATTCAGCGCATCAATACCGGTCCATTTACCGGTGCCTTTCTGTCCGGCGGTGTCGAGAATTTTGTCGAGCATGGGCGCGCCGTCGTCGTCTTTCTTCAAGAAAATTTCGGCGGTGATCTCGATGAGGTAACTGTCGAGCTCGCCTTTATTCCACTCGGTGAAGATATCGGAAAGTTCTTCGACGCTCAGGCTGAGGCCGGTTTCGAGCAGATCGTAAGCCTCGCAGATTAACTGCATGTCGCCGTACTCGATGCCGTTGTGAACCATCTTGACGTAGTGGCCGGCGCCTTCTTCGCCGACCCAGTCGCAACAGGGTGTGCCATCTTCGACCTTGGCCGCGATGGCCTGGAAAATTTCCTTCACATGAGGCCATGCCTCGGGATTGCCGCCGGGCATGATGGAAGGGCCGTGGCGCGCGCCTTCCTCGCCTCCGGAAACGCCCGTTCCAACGAACAAGATTCCCTTGGCTGCCAAGTCACGTGTCCGGCGGTTGGTGTCGGGGTAATGCGAATTGCCTCCGTCGATGACTATGTCGCCTTTCTCGAGATGCGGAACGAGTTCTTCGATGACCTGATCGACGGTGTCGCCGGCTTTGACCATCATCATGACGCGGCGGGGGCGCTTCAATGCACCGATGAGTTCTTCGATGGTATGCGTGCCGACAACCTGCGTGCCGGCGGCTTCATGCTGGATAAAATCGTCGACCTTGGATACGGTGCGGTTGAAGACCGCCACTTTGTATCCGTGATCGTTCATGTTGAGGACGAGGTTCTGGCCCATCACGGCGAGGCCGATGAGTCCGATGTCACAACTTTCCGGTTGCATAGGTTTCTCTATTTTACTCATGGAGGGTGGAGGGGGGTTGAGTGTCGCTCAGGTTGTGGTTCTTGGAACGGCCGTGGTAGTTATGGATGCATGGGAAGCATTCGATGAGCGACACGCGGCAACATGTGCATGAGCTGATCGACCGCCTGCCGCCCGCGCAGCTTACCGCGGTTGCCGGTCTGCTGGAAACCATGCTGGAGCGGGAAGAGATCGGTGAAGGCGAAGAGCGCGCCGTCGAGGAAGCCAAGCGGTGGCTCCGCGAAAATGGCGGCAAAGGGATCCCGCACGAGGAGGTCCTGGCCGACTTTGGTCTTACCATGGACGACTTCCGCCGCATGGGTGAGGAGCACGCCCGACGCCGTAGCGGCTGATCCGGATGCGGAAACGGATCGAGTGGACGCCAGCGGCCCGCGCCGACGTGCAGCGGATCGATCGCCAGACCGCCCTGAGCTTACTCGAAGGGTTGGCAGATTACGTTCTTACCGGCCACGGCGATATCGAGCGACTGACTGGCGCAGACCCGCCGGAACTGCGCCTCCGCTTGGGCGACTACCGCGTGCGGTTCTACGATCGCGGAGAGTGCCTGCAAATACTTCGCGTGTTACACCGAAGAGAGGCTTATCGATGCCTGAGGTCGATAGACATTGATACGTGAGCTCGATCTCGTAGATCCCGGAGTTCCCCGAAATGCATCGACCGAGGTTCAGGAAGCCATTCGCAGTGCACGCTGGATGTCGCTCGGCAGCGCCAGCTTGCGGAAGAGGCGGGCGGGATACAGGTAGTCCTCGCCTGATTCGTCGACCACGCGAATCAGATTGTTTGCTTCCGCGTCCGCATCGTTGATGAACGGATAGAGCTTTCTGACTTCGAGTGAAGTGGCAAACCCGCCGTTTCTAAGGCACACGGCAAATCCTTTTTTTTGCGCCGGCATAGCTAGTCGAGGAAACGCTTGATCTTCAATTCCTTTTTCCCGATCCCAGAGGCTTCGTACCAGTGAATCTCGGCTCTTCGAATAATACCATCCGGCAGCCGCACATTTGCGAACCCTTTGCGCTTTCGCCAGCGCGCTTTGCCGTAGAACTTGCGCAGACGAGGCAGTTCTCGGATCGACGCGCCCCTCGCGAACGTTTCGATATCGGTGATCGCGCCGAGGATGTCGAAAAACACTGTTGCGGATTTTAGCAGATAGGGATCGACGGAACCGAAGCGCGCGGAGACGCTCTGGTAAAATACCGGGTGATGAAGTATCGCATTTATCTAGAGCCAGACGAGGACGGCGTCGTTGTGGCAACGTGCCCGGCTCTGCCTGGATGTATTTCCCAAGGGCAAACCCGCGTGGAAGCAACCGCAAACATCCGCGAGGCGATCGAAGGTTACTTGAAGAGCCTCCGGAAGCACGGAGACCCGCTGCCCCCGAGCATTGTGGAGGAGGTCATTGAGGTCACGGGGGTGGTCAAGTCGAAAATCGTGTGTCTGGGTTTTCTTTTCCCGGTAGACGGCCAGGTTTCCAACGGTATTTCCCTAAGTTCCCCAGACGCTGGGACGGTTGACCGCAGTCCAATATAGCGGGTTCACCGAAACCTACGGCTACAATCAGGCTGGCCTAAAGATGAATAAAGGGCTGAAGATAACGCAAACCCTCACCGAGCAAGGCTCCGATGGCAACAACCACACCGGTCCCGCGACTCTAGACCTGGAGTCGGTGAACGTGTACGACACTGAGGGAAAGATGACCAGCATCCAGTATCCGAACTCC
>Ga0182024_10003687_pt1 | contig 36182 bp, 35 predicted proteins | sample P32metaG_FD_120480 | JGI IMG/M metagenome (GOLD analysis project Ga0182024, IMG submission 120480) | Permafrost microbial communities from Stordalen Mire, Sweden - P3-2 metaG (Illumina Assembly) | ecosystem: Environmental > Terrestrial > Soil > Wetlands > Permafrost | place: Sweden: Stordalen...
ATCACCGACGGCGAATTCCGCCGCCGCTCCTATCACAGCTTTTTCTATAGCCGGCTCGGCAAGCTTTCTATCGATACGGTCGGCGGCGCCGATGCCAAAGGGGCACAAGATGGGACTGCTGCGGGACGCGGCGCGCAGCCGGTCGCCGCTGTCGCGAGCCGCGTTGCCTGGACGCATCCCATCAATGCCGACGATGTCGCATTCTTGAAGGCAAATTCCACGCGAATGCCGAAGGTCACCATTCCAGGTCCGTGCGCGCTGCATTTTCGGGGCGGCGATGCCGCTGTGCTGGCGACTGCTTACAGCGACATCGAGCAGTTCTGGTCGGACACGGTCGACGCTTTCGCCAAGGAGCTGCGCGCGCTTTACGACATCGGCTGCCGATATGTGCAGATCGACGAAACCGCCTTCGCCAAATTCGGCGATCCGGATGTGCAGGCCTCGCTCGCCGCGCGCGGCGACGACTGGAGGAAGCTGATCGACACCTATATCGACATCACCAATCGCGTGCTGCGGGCCGCTCCAGCCGGGCTGCATATCGGCATGCATCTGTGCCGGGGCAATCGTGGCGGCCATTGGCACGCCGAAGGCAGTTACGAGGAAGCGGCTGAGCGGCTGTTCAACACGCTCAACATCAACTTCTATTTTCTCGAATACGATTCTCCGCGCGCCGGAAATTTCACGCCGCTGCGATTTGTACCGAAGCAAAAGTCGATCGTACTCGGTCTCATTTCGACCAAACTGCCGGACCTTGAAGACAAGACGACATTGCGTAGACGCCTGGACGATGCCACCCGCTTTGTCGCGCTTGAACGGCTTGCGATCAGTCCGCAGTGTGGTTTCGCCAGCGTCGATACCGGCAATCCGATCACGCCGGCAATGCAGCGAAACAAGCTGACACTGGTCTGCGATCTGGCCCGCGAGGTCTGGGGCGAAACCTGATCGAAGCCAAAAACGGGACAGCCGCACACAAGAACGGGGGGGAGAGATGCCAATAAGGTCCACCAGGCGCGTCGTGGCGGCTGCGCTTTCGTTGCCGCTGCTGTTTTGCGCGGCATGGGCGCAGGATAGCGCCTATCCAGACCGGCCGGTGCGCATGCTGGCCGCCTCTGCCGCCGGCGGCAATCCCGACGTGATGGCGCGGCTGCTCTCAAGCCGACTGAGCGAAGTGTTCAACAACCCGTTCGTTGTCGAAGACGTCCCGGGCGTCGGCGGCGTGATTGCTGCCAATCAGACCGCGGCCGCGCCGCCCGACGGCTATACGCTTTCGCTCAATGATAGCGGGGCGCTCGCGATCAACATCGCGATGAATCCCGAAGTCAAATACCGCCTCAAGGACTTTACGCCGATCACAGCACTGGCGGCGCTGCCGACTGTCCTGGTTATCAAGCCGGCAGTACCCGCCAAAACGCTTGCCGAATTCGTTGCGCTGGCGAAGTCCAAGCCTGACGGTTTGAGCTTCGGCTCAGCGGGTATCGGCTCGATCCATCAGCTCACCATGATCATTTTCGAGCAGCAGGCCGGCATTCAATTGCTGCACGTGCCTTATCGCGGCGGGACGGGCTTGGTGAACGCACTTCTCACCGGCGAAGTCGATGCCGGGTGGTCGGGCATTTCGAACGTGCTGGCTCTGATTCAGACCGGCAAATTGCGCGCGCTCTGCCTCTCGGTGCTCGAGCGCGACGCCTCGCTGCCAGATGTGCCGACCTGCGACGAACTCGGATATAAAGGCTTCAACGTCGCCACCATGCTCGGCCTGCAATCGTCGGCTGGCGTCCCACCGGCCATCGTCGCCAAGCTGCAATCGGCCATTGCAAGAATCTTGCGCGAACCGGCCATGGCCGAGCGCATGAAAACGCTCGGAATCCACATGGCGGAGAACGGCACCGCGGCTTACGCGCAATTCATGCAGGAGGATCTCGACCGTTACACCAAGGTGGTCGGGCAGTTCCATCTGCAGATTAAATAACCAGGAGACTTACGCGTCCGCGTACGGCACGGGACGCTCATCCTTCGAGGCCCGCTACATTCGCATCTCAGGATGACGGTTCATTCTCCCAAAATCTTCCAAATTCCGCTCGCCGAGGCAACAATGCGGGAGCCGACTTTCAGCTTGCCCTCGATGAACAGCACCGAGCGCGTCTCGCGCACAACGTCGCAATGCGCTTCGACGAAATCGCCGATCTTCACTCCGGCGATGAACTGAATGTTCATCTCGATCGTGGCGTGCGGCTTGTCGCCGGTGGCGCGGCGGCCCGTCATGCCCATGGCCTGATCGGCAAAGCTCATCAGGACTCCGCCGTGAAGCATGCCGCGGTGATTTCTGTGCTTGTCGGCGGTCACGATGCCGAACAAGCCATCGCCTTTGCGCCAGACCGGTCCGATCAACTCGCCGAAATTATGCGCAGTGACCCGTTCCCAGCCGTTGGCGGCCGGGTCGAATGTCGCGCCATCGGTTGTCGCCTTGTCATTCATGCGCGCACCTTTGCCGACGCCGCCGTAGGGCGCGCGACACGTCGCGCAATATCGGGAATGAGCTTTTCGGCATTGACGCCGGCTGTGAGCGCGCGGCCGTTGCCGCCGAGCGCGCGCACCGCCGCGACATAGCCGGCAACTTCGCTCGGCTCGCGCACCGCTTGCGGATAGTCCGAGGCGAAGACGAGCTGCGAGAACGAAAGTTCGTCGAGACCGAAGCGCACCCAGTCGGCGCCCCATTCCGCGGCATGATCGGGCCCGGCCCAGCCGGCGATGTCGTAATAGAGCCGATGATCGAGATAATGATCGAACGGCTGGCGCGGCTGCCGGCCGTGGCGCGGCACGGCTGCCGTGCCCCACTTGGTGCGCTGCTGAAAGCCGCGGATGCGGCCGAGATAGCGGCCGATGCCGCCGGCGAAATGCGAGAACTGAATCCGCAGCGTCGGCAATTCATCGAGCAGCCCGGAATTGACGAGCCGCACCACCGCCGTCATCAGCGAGAATTCCCAGCCGAGCATGCGGCCAAGATCGTCGGCGTCCATGCGCGTCCAGGCGATCACGCGCGGCAGCGGATGGATGAAGACATAGAGATTGAGATCGGCGCAGGCTTTCCAGAACGGCCGTAAGCCTTCCGCATCGAGTGGCTGATCCTGCAATTCCGAGCCGATGACGACGCCGGGAAAGCCGAGCTCGACGGCGCAGCGTTTCAGTTCGGCGGCGGCCTCGGTGGCTTTGAGCGCCGGCACATGCGCAAGCCCGATGAAACGTCCGGGATGTGCCGTCTCCGCTTCGCGCATGCGGTCGTTGATCTGCCGGCAGATCGCGAGATCGGGCTGGTCGAAGCCCGAGCCGCAGGTGAGCACGCCGGCATCGATGCTGGCGGCGTCCATCATGCGGACATGGGCGTCCAGATCCGCGAGTAGCGGATTGAGCAGATATTTCGGATTGCCGTCGCGATCGAGATCGACCGTGACCTTGCTCGGATCGCCCTTGAGCAATTCCGGCGGCGTGTAGTGTTGCTGGAAGTCGATGAGCATGGGGACTTTCTGATCGTCATTCCGGATTGCCGCGAAGTGGAAAGTCCGGAATCCATAACCACCGGTCAGCGAATATGGATTCCGGGCTCCTCGCCTCGCTCGGCCGCGGAATGACGGCGGGTGATTCACATGATGGCAAATTCGGTGTTGCGGCGGTCGGTCACCAGCATGGCGCCGGGATAGTGCGTTATACAGAATTCCGGCTTGACCGCCATGATCACCGATTGCGGCGTCACTCCGCAGGCCCAGAACACCGGAATCTCGTCGTCGTGGATCGGCACCGCGTCGCCCCAATCGGGCTTGGCGATGTCCTTGATGCCGATCATGTCTGGCTTGCCGAGATGCACCGGCGCGCCGTGCACCGACGGAAACCGCGTAGTGATCTGCACCGCGCGGATGGCGTCGGCCGGCTTCATCGGCCGCATCGAGACGACCAGCGGACCGTGAAACGGCCCCGCCGGCACCGTTTCAACGGACGTACGGTACATTGGCACTGTGCAATCGCAGGTCATGTGCCGGAGCTCGATGTCGCCATCGAGCAGCGCCTGCTCGAAGGAGAACGAGCAGCCGATCGCGAACGTGACCAGATCGTCGCGCCAGTATTTGACGATGTCGCTCGGCTCGTCGGCCAGCGCGCCGTCGCGCCAGACGCGATAGCGCGGCAGGTCGGTGCGGATATCGAGATCGTCGGCCAATTCGGGAATATGAGGATCGCCGGGCGCGGAGACGCCGATCAACGGGCACGATTTCGGATTGCGCCGGCAGAACTGCAGAAAATCCTCCGCCAAGGCGTGCGGCAGGATCGCAAGGTTGGCCTGCACGAAGCCGGGCGCCAGCCTCGAGGTCGGTCCGGAATGCGCGTTGCGCCGGACGGCAAGCCGGGCCGCGCGGCCGGTGACAAGCGCCTCGGGATTGTCCCGTCGCATCGCCGCCGTTGCCATGACGCACTCCCATTCCCATTCCGACGTGAAGCTGTTTGCGCTCTTGCCTATTTTATCATCAAGCCGGCCGGGACAAAGCCACGGCCGCGACGATGTTACGCGTGGCGCGGCAATTCGGCCAGACGCTGCCGCCGCGAATTCGGTTGAAACTCGCCCCAAGATCGCGTTTGTTAAGGCGAAATTGCGCACAAAAACGCCCGATCAAGGGCTTGCTGCATGGGGCTTTGGCTTAATCCAGTAGGAGGGAAATCCGATGACTGAGAAGTGGAAAGAACAGAAGTGGGCTGAGGACATTTGGTACAGCGGCAAGCTCACCCGCCGCCGCATCGTCGGCTGGGGCGGCGGCGCGATCGGCGCCATGATGCTGGTGCCCGCCCCCTGGCGCGCCGCCTTCGGCGCCGAAAAGGCCTACAAGATCGGCTCCGAGCAGCCGCTGTCCGGCGCCGGCGCCGCCGGCGGCAAGACCGCGGTCGTCGGATTGCAAATGGCGGCCGACCGCATCAACGGCAGCGGCGGCATCAATGGCCGCCCGGTCGAGCTCGACATCGTCGACGACGAGAGCTCGCCGGCAGTCGCCCGGCAAAAGAGCGAGAAGCTCGTTCAGGAAGACAATATCGACGCCCATGTCGGCGGCTTCCTGTCCAATATCTGCATCGCCTGCATGCCGGTGTGGGAAGACGCCAAGATCGCCAACATGATCAGCGTCTGCCTCGACACCACGCTCACCACCAGCCACTGCAACCGCTACAGCTTCCGCACCTACGATTACGCGCCGGCACAAGCGGTGGCGTTTGCGCCTACGCTGACCAAGATGGGCAAGAAGTGGCACATCGCCTTCGCCGATTATTCGTGGGGCCAGTCGACGCGCGACGCCTATATCGCGCAGATCAAGAACAATGGCGGCGAAGTCGTCGGCACCACCGGCATCCCGCTCGGCACGCCGGACATGACGCCATTCCTGTCGAAAATCTCCGGCGATTTCGACGGCCTGTTCGGCATCTTCTTTGGCAAGGACGGCGTCACCATCGCCACCCAGGCCTACGACCTCGGGCTCACCAAGAAATACAAATGGGCCGGCGACGGCTCGATCTCGGAATCGACCAATATCATCGCGATCGGCAACAAGATCGACGGCTTCACCGCGATCAACCGCTACATTCCGGTGTTCCAGGGCCCGCTCGATACGCCGTACCACCACGCCTGGTTCAACGAGGCCAAGGCGCGCCTGGCGAAGATCGATCCATCTGGCCCGCTACCCGACAAATACGTGCAGTCGAACTTCGAGGCGCTCAACGCGCTCAAGATCGGCATGGAGAAATCGAAGTTCCAGGGCCGCGATGACACCATGAAGCTCATCGAGGCACTGGAAGGTCTCGAGCTGAAGGCAGGCCCCGATTTCCCGCAGGGCGACAAGACGATTCGCAAGGAAGACCATCAAGCCTTCCCGCAAGAATTCATCTTCACCGTCTCGGGCGGAACCTATCATCTCATGGAGACGGTGCCCGGCAGCAAGACCATAGTGCCGCCGGCCTGCAACTTCTCTGCCTAAGTGAGCGCGGCAGCATCGATCGACGTGCGGTCCCCGGTGACGAACCGGGGAGCGGCGTCGACACCCATCCTCAAGACCGAGTTATTGTCCGTCCGTTTCGGCGGACTTGCCGCGCTGTCCGACGTCAATTTCGCAGTGGCGCGCGACAATGTGCACGCCATTATCGGACCGAACGGCGCCGGCAAGAGCACTTTCTTTAATTGCCTGACCGGGGTGCTCCGCCCGAGCAGCGGCCGCATCATGTTCGACGGCGACAACATCACCGGCCTGCTCTCGAACGCGATCTCACAAAAGGGCATCGCCCGCTCCTACCAGATCACCAACATACTGCCCAACGCCACGGTGTTCGAAAACGTGCGCATCGCCGCGCAGTCACGCCGCCACGGCTGGAACATGTTCGCGCATCACAGCACGCTGACCGATATCAACAGAAGGGCGGAGAGCGCGCTGGATTCGGTCGGCCTGCTCGGCAAAGCCAAAGATTTGGCGGCAAATCTGTCGCACGGCGAGCAGCGCAATCTCGAGATCGGCATCGCGCTCGCCACCGAGCCGAAGCTGTTGTGCCTCGACGAGCCGACCGCCGGCATGAGCCAGGCGGAGACCGACGAGACCAGGGAACTGGTCAAGCGCATCGCCAACAATCTCACCATCCTGATTGTCGAGCACGACATGCAGGTGGTGATGGAGCTCGCCGACCGCATCACCGTGCTCAATTACGGCACCATTCTCGCCGAAGGCACGCCCGCGGAGATCCAGGAGAACCCGCGGGTGCTGGAGGTTTATCTCAAGACATGAGCGCCATGGCGAACGAATTGGCGGATAGTTTGGCGATTGACCCGGCTGCCGCGAGCGCCACGCCGCTCGTCGCGCTCGACGAGGTGCACACTTATTACGGCAAGAGCCATATTTTGCATGGAGTTTCGCTCAACGTCGCGCGGGGCGAGGTGGTCGGACTCCTCGGCCGCAACGGCGTCGGCAAGAGCACCACGTTAAAGACCATCATGGGTCTGGTGCAACCGAGCCGGGGTTCGGTGCAGCTCGAGGGCCGCGCCATCGCCGGCCTGCCGCCGCACAAGCTCGCCCGCCGCGGCATTGGCTATGTGCCCGAGGACCGCCGCATCTTCCGCTGGCTCACGGTGATGGAAAACCTGCGCACCGGCCTCGACCGCGACGGCGTGACCGAAGAAAAGCGCCGTATCCTGCTCGACAAGGTGTTCACGTTCTTCCCGGTGCTGGCGGAGCGGCGCAGCCAGGCCGGCGGCACGCTCTCGGGCGGCGAACAGCAAATGCTCGCCATCGCCCGCGCCATGATGCTCGAACCGAAAATCATCCTGCTCGACGAGCCGACCGAAGGCCTGATGCCGCGCATGGTCTCGCAAATCCGCAACATCATCGAGTTCCTGCACAACGAAGGCGTCGCCATCCTGTTGGTCGAGCAGAACGTGCCGCTCACGCTGGCGGCAAGCCAGCGCGTCTACATCATGGAGAAGGGTTGCGTGCGACACCAATGCGCAGCCTCGGAGCTCGATCTGCATCACCCCGTCATCAAGCAGTATCTCGGAGTGTGAGCGATGGGCGCGCTCGGCCAGTTGTTCCACGCCATCCCCTTCGACCTTATCGTCATCCAGACGGTGAACGGCATAGTCACCGGCATGATTCTCGCTTTGATCGCGTCCGGGCTGACGCTGATCTTCGGCATCATGGACGTGGTGAATTTCGCCCACGGCGAATTGTTCATGCTCGGCGCCTATATCGGCTTCGTCGTCTTCGTCACCACCGGCAGCTTCTGGCTGGCTTTGATCGGCGCTTCGATGATCGTCGCGCTGCTCGGCGCCGCGATTCAGATCGTGGCGCTCCGCCCGCTGATCGGTCGCGATCCGCTCAACACCATCCTCGCCACCTTCGGCATATCGCTCGTCTTGCAGAACTACGCGCTCTGGCAGTTCGGCCCGGTAGTGCGCAAAATCCCGGAGCCGATCAGCAGCGAATTCACGCTATTTTATCTGCAATATCCCTGGTACCGCATTTTGGTCACGGCATTGTCGGCCGCCATCATCGGCGGCTTCTGGCTCTACCTGAAATACGGCAAGCTCGGGGTGTGGATCAGAGCCACCGCGCAGGATCGCGTGATGGCGGAAGCGATGGGCATTCCGGTGGCGTGGGTCTACACCGGCGTGTTTGCCATCGGCGCGGCGATGGCGGCGGCGAGCGGTGTACTGTTCGCGCCGATGGTCGGCGTGAGCCATACCATGGGGCTCGATTGGGTGCTCAAGGCTTTCATCGTCGTGGTGGTCGGCGGCATGGGCAATCTTGCCGGCTCGATCGCGGCCGCTATCTTCATCAGCCTGCTTGAGGCTTACGCCGCGATCTGGCTCAATCCCTCGCAGGCGGTGATCGTGTCCTTCGTCGTCCTGATCCTTACCCTTCTATTCCGACCGACCGGACTATTCGTAGCGACGCCCCGATGACGACCGCACCGCTCGATAAAGCAATCCCGCTCAGCAAGCAGCGGCTGAGCCACAATGCCGTGTTCTGGATCGGCTTCTGCGCGGTGATGGCACTCTTGATCGCGGCGCCGCTGTTCCTGCCGGAATTCTGGCGCCGCTTTCTCACCGAAGTGTTGATCTGGGGCCTGTTAGCGATGTCATCCGATCTTCTGATCGGCTACACCGGCATGATCTCGTTCGGCCATTCGGCGTTTTTCGGCTTGGGCATGTATGGCGCCGCAGGCGCTTTATTGCTCGTAAGCCCGCCGAACCTGTGGCTCGCCATCCTGGCCGGGCTCGCCGGCGCGGCCGGCGCCGCGCTGTTCGTCGCCTTCTTCTCCACCCGGCTGCGCGACATCTATTTCGCCATCACCACGCTGATCTTCAGCCAGATCTTCTACGTCATCATCTTCACCTGGACGGCGGTAACTGGCGGTGAGAATGGCCTGATCTTCGACCGCCCGCATCTGACTATTCCGTTCCTTTACAACGGGCGCTTCACCTCAACCACGCTGCACTGGTTCGTGCTCGCGGTGGTGGCCGGCTCGTATCTGATGCTGCGCCGGATCACGCAATCGCCGTTCGGCATGGTGCTGCAATCGATACGAGAGAACGAGCCCCGCACCCGTGCCGTCGGCTATGCGGTCGAACGCTATAAGATGATGTCGGTCATGCTGTCGGGCTTGTTCGCGGGGCTGGCGGGCGTGCTCTACGCCATCCAAAACGAATTCGCCGCGCCGGACTTCGTCTATTTTCTCACCTCGGGCGACACCGTGATCTATAACGTGCTGGGCGGCATCGGCACGCTGGTCGGCCCGATCCTCGGCGCCGGATTCTTCCAGCTGGCGCGGCAACTGTTGGCGCAATTTTTCGGCGATCAGTTCCCCTATCTGATCCCGCTTGGCCTGGTTTTCATCGCCATGATCATCTTCCTGCCGCAGGGCATTCTCGGCTTTGCGCGGCGGTGGCTTAATCGCTAGCCAGACGCGAATTCATTAGCCTTAATTGGACAGCACATTCGTTCGGCAATCCGGACGGCCTTCGATCTCATGACGTGGCCCAAAGAACCATTTCGATTCCGCAATGCCCGCAGAGAATCAACTTCCGTTTCACGCTTTAACCACGCTCTGCATCCCGTACTTTAACCACGGCCCGCGTTGTGAATATGACGCAATGCCGCATCGTGATATCGCGGACGCCTGTAATCGCGGGAATGTCGGTTAAGCTCTTGCGGCCCGGCGCTCCACGCATGACCAACGTTGATTTTGTTTTTAACGAGGGCCTTCGCGATGCTGTCCCATGCAATCAATCATCAGCTGACAAACTGGCTCGGTTTTCGCGTTGTGCGCGTCAAGGCGCACGAAGATCTGATGGCACAATCGGCCGGACAGATGCGGCGTTTGGCAAACTCACCACTCGCAATGGAACGCGTCGCCAAGCTCGGCCGCCTTCTACGCCCGCAGCAGGCGCGCGGTGTAAAAAAGGTGCGATTGGACGCGTCGAACGACTGCGGTTACGTTTGCCTCGACGACTTTGACGGCCTTGAGGCCGCACCTTCGCTCGGCATTGCCGCCGAAGTTTCCTGGGACGCCGAAATGGCCGTCGTGGGCTGGTCGTTTACCAGCATGACCACACCGTCGAAGGACCGCCCTTCCCACATGCTAATTTCCGCTTTCATCGGCGGAAGATCGGAGCGCGCGCAACGCATGACAGCGAAAGCATGGAGTCCGCTCTGGAACGAGCCGATCTGACGCGGCCCCATTCGGCGATCCTAAAAATCGACATCGACGACGATGAATGGCCGGCTTTCGCGGCCACGTCCCCCACTGCGCTCGACATGTTCACGCAAGTGCTCGGCGAATTCCACGGCTTCAACAATGTCCTCGACTACGATTGGTTTGAGGAGGCTTTTGCCGTGCTCACCAAGCTCAACGACAAATTCGCGGTGGTTCACGTTCATGCCAACAACTACAAACCGCTGCTCGCGATCGGTAATTTGTTGTTTCCCGAAGTGTTGGAAGTGACCTATGCCAGCAGGGCGAAATACAGCTTCACCGATTGTGACGAGGTGTTCCCCGGCCCGCTCGACAGCCCCAATTGGCCGGCTGCGCCGGATTACGGAATCGGCAAATTCGTCTACTAAACGCCCTCGGTGGCGAGTGCCGTCGCCGCCCGTGGCGACGCGCTTCGCTCGTGCTGATTGACGAATGTCAGGACGAACTTTTTCCCAGAAACGCTTCGAGCGCTGCGGCAGCCTTCCCATCGCCGCTCTCAGAATCCTCGGCAAAGCGCTCGTAAAAATGCGCGGCGCCTTCGTAGAGGTCGCGCGCCGCCGGATCGTCGGCGACGAAGCCGGCGATCTCCTGCATTTCCGCGACCCAGCGATAGGCTTTGGGCGGCATCAGCTCCAATTGGCGCTTGAGCCAGGGGAACAGCTGCTTCTGGCTAGATTGCAGCTCGGCCAACAGATCGTCGGCGGAGCCGGAGCGCATAGCGGCGAGCATCATCGCCGCGCCGATCGCCTGGGTGCCTTTGGTGATGCCGGCATAGGACATTTTGAGCGCCGAGGCCGCGCTCATCGCACCGCCCAGCACGCGCACGTCGAGACCGTAATCGCGCAAGCGGGCGAAACGCGGCGCCGCGGGCCCAGACGCATAGAAGCGCGGACCGGTATCGCCCGGCTTCGGCGGCGAACCGATGATGCCGGCATCGACGAAGGGACATTCGGTCGGCGCGATGGCCGCCACCACGCGCTCGACGGTGGCCGGATTAATCGCGTTGCAGTCGACATAGACCGGCTTGGCATTGCTGGCCTGCAGCGCCGGCGCGAAGCGCTCGGCCAGCGCCAGCGCATCACCGGGCGGCAGAATGGACAGGATGAAATCGGCGGCCGCGATTTCCTTGTCGTTGGCGTCGGTCATGCCGGCGGCTTTGGCCCGCGCCGCCGTCTCCGCACTGCGTCCGGTAAGCGAGGTCAGGACTTTAAGCCCGTTATCGGTGAGCCGCTTGCCGACGGCGGCGCCCATGGCGCCGGGCGCGATGATCGCGATCACAGGGGTCATAATGTCCTCGATGGCACAACAGTTGCTCAATTATAGAAGAGTTTCCGCCATGTGTCCCGGGCGCAGCGCGGCATGGAGCGCAGCGCAATGATGCGCTGCTGAACCGGGACCGTCGCAAATGCTGAGTCTGTAACGATCCCGGATCAGCGATGCACCGCTAGCGCGCTGCATCGCATCCGGGAAACGTGTACAAACGTGCTAAAGTTTCACGCCGGCTCGAAGGCGAAGCTTGCGCCCTTGCGGACGATATGGCCAAACCCGGGCGCGTTGACGTGGGCGCCGGCAATGGCGAGGCGCTCCGACGCCGCCATGTCGAGGATGCGCTTGCGCGATTTGACCGCCAAATCCTTGTCGAGATCGTAGATCATCCCGGCATCGGGATGCGAAATCTGAATGGCCGAGACGTGCACCACGTCGCCAAGCGCCATGAAGCCGCCGCCGCCCGGCGCCGTGAGCAGCCAGCAGGTGTGCCCCGGCGTGTGGCCGGGCGCGACCACCGGCACGAAGCCCAGATACTCCTCCGTGCCGCGCACGCGGCAAATGCGATTGAGATAGGGTTTCAGGTTGATCCTGGAGCGCGCGCGATTGCCTTTGACCTTATCGGGATCGTTGCCGCCGTCCGGCGCCATCCAGAAATCGGCTTCGATCTCGTGCACCACGATCTCGGCATTCGGGTAATGCGCATTGCCGGCGTCGTCGACCAGTCCGTTGGCATGATCGCCATGCAGATGCGTAATCACGATATGCGTCACGGCCTTCGGATCGATGCCGGCGGCGCGCAAGTTTCCCGGCAGCCGGCCGAGCGTCGGGTACATAGTGTTGCCGGCCCCGGCGTCGATCATGATGACCTTGTCGCCGCGACGGATGACGAAATTGTTCACTGGGATATGAAACGTGCCGTTGTCGGTGCCGCCGACCAGGCGCTCGACTTGCGCCGCATCTATATCGACGACCTTGTCGACCGATGTCGGCAGCGTGCCGTCGCTCAAGCCCTGCACCTCGACGCCGCCGACCGTCATGCTCGGCAGCTTCAGATCCAACATCGTCATTCTAAAATCCTTCCCTGCTCAGCGCGATCATGCAGCCGGCGGCGATCACCACGGCGATGGCGAGAACCGCGAAGGCGCCGATGAAGGCGCCGCCGGACACCGCCAGGATATAGCCGATCATGACCGGCGAAAACGCGCCGAACATCTGCGTGACTAAAGCGCGCACGCCCTGCGATTTGCCCATGTCCGCGGTGCCGACGACGCTATGCATCAGCATCTCCGCGCAGGAGATTCCGACCTGTTGCGCGCACAAGGCGCAGATCATCAACACCACGCTCCAGATCGGGCTCGGCGCCAGCGCCGCCGCCATCAAGAATACCGCGGCCGCTGCCCAGCCCAATCCCGCGAACGGCGCACGGCGAAATACGCGATCCGATACCCGGCCGACGGTGAGGATAGTCACCACCGCAAAGCCGTAGATCACGAAGGTGAGGTAGCCCGACGTGCTGAATGCAAAATGCCGTTCGGTCCGCAGATAGGTCGGCAGCCAGCCGGACCAGCCCCAGAAGAAAATCGCATTGGCGGAGATGGCGATGGTCATCAGCCAGAAGCGGTGGTTACTCCAGACGCTGCTGACGTCCTTCAAAATCCGGCCCGGTGCATCGTTATTTTTCTCGATGGCGCCGGCCTCGATCAGATCGGCCTCCGCAGCATTGACGGCGGGATGCTGCTCCGGCTTGTCGCGCACCAGAAACCACACCATCGGCAGCGGCAGGATCAGCGCCAGAACGCCGAGCGCGTAGAATTGCCCGCGCCACCCGGCCATCACGATCAGGCTGGTGACGATGAGACCGGTGAGCATCGGCCCGATCATGGTGCCGATCCACCAATAGGAGGTCGCCGTGCCGCGCTCGCGTAGCGCGAACCAGTTGGCGACCAGCGCCAGCGTCGCCGGATAACAGGCCGCTTCGCCGATGCCCAAGCCGATGCGCGAGGCGAGCAACATGCCGTAGCTGTTCGAAAGTCCCGACCAGAAGCAGGTCAGCGCCCAGATGACGAGGCTCGCGATAATGGCGTGACGCGGGCCGTATTTGGTGACCGCCCAGCCCCAGACCGGCGCGGCCAGGCTGTAGGAGATGAACAGGCTGCCGACCAGCCAGCCGAGCAATTTGGTCTGGCCGGCAAGCTGCAGCTCGTCGAGGAATTTCGGATCGGCGATGACAAGCGCGATATTGCTCTTGTCGAACATGGAGACGATCCAGAACACCAAGAGCGTCGGCGCGATATAGGTCCAGCGCACTCGCGTGGCGGCAGCGATTGTGGCGGTGTCGCGCGCAAGCCGCTGCGGAACCGTGACGGTCATCTGATCCCTCCCCGAACGAGCGCGCTTTTTGATTTTGCTATGCAGCGCCGACACGACATGCGCGTCGTTGTCTTAAACTGTTGCCCGCGCATGGAAAATTGTCAACGATCCACGGGTAGACCTTGCGGCGGCCCGGTCGTGCCTTCCGGCTGTTTTAATTCGCGCCGTAGTCCTAACCGGTATTGCGCGCAAATCTTGCGGGCGTCATCGAACTTCTCGACAATGCCGTCGAACGCACGCGGGGGCTAATGGACGGGATGCCAGAGCATAGCGGCACCACAGCCGCTGCCGACGATCGCCGCGGCACCGCGGTCGAAGTCCTGCTTGTTTTCCTGCGGCTCGGGCTGACGAGCTTTGGTGGCCCGATCGCGCATATCGGCTATTTCCGCGAGGAATTCGTCGTCCGCCGCAAGTGGCTCGACGAGCAGGCCTATGTCGACCTCGTGGCGCTGTGTCAGTTTCTGCCGGGTCCGGCTTCGAGCCAGGTCGGCTTTTCCATCGGCTTGATGCGCGCCGGCTATGGCGGCGCGCTGGCGGCGTGGACAGGCTTTACGCTGCCATCGGCGATTGCGCTCGTTCTTTTCGCCTACGGCGCCGGCGCGCTGATCGGCCCGATCGGCACCGGTTTGCTGCACGGGCTGAAGCTCGTCGCGGTCGCCATCGTGGCGCAGGCGGTCTGGGGCATGGCGCGCACGCTGTGTCCGGACAAGGAGCGCGCCTCGATCGCAGTGGTGGCGGCACTCATCATTCTGTTCAGCACCTCCTCGGTGGCGCAGATCCTGGCGATCGCGCTGGGTGGCCTTGCCGGGCTGTGGCTGTGCCGCGGCGCGCAACCGGTCGCGGGAGCGCATATGCCAATCCCGGTCGGCCGCGCGACAGGACTGGCGGCATTGACGCTGTTCTTCGTTCTGCTCCTGGGACTTCCGATCGTGCAGAGCATCGAAGGCGCCCCGGGCATTGCGCTGTTCGATGCCTTCTATCGATCCGGCGCGCTGGTCTTCGGCGGCGGCCACGTCGTGCTGCCACTGTTGCGCCAAGCCTTTGTCGGTCCCGGCTGGATCAGCGACGATACTTTCCTTGCCGGCTATGGCGCCGCGCAGGCGGTTCCCGGCCCGCTGTTCACGTTCGCGGCCTATCTCGGCACGGTGGTGAAACAGTCGCCGCACGGCGTCGCCGGCGCGGCGCTGGGGCTGATCGGCATCTTTCTTCCCGGCATCTTGATCCTGCTCGGCACCTTGCCGTTCTGGGAGACGTTTCGCAGGCGGGCAGGCGATCATGCGCGGCATCAATGCCGCCGTCGTCGGCCTCCTCGGCGCGGCGCTGTACAATCCAGTCTGGACCAGTTCGGTCAAAACGCCGGGAGATTTCGGCGTCGCGCTTGTCGGCTTCGTACTCCTGACCGTCTGGCGAGCGCCGCCGCTGCTGGTCGTCATCGTCGGCGCGCTCGGGGGGATCGCTTTGGCGCTTGCCAAGCTCTGATTTCCGCAGGCGCCGGCCAGCGTTTCTTTTGGTAATTGGCCCACTGCGGTCCTGACGCTTGGGGGATCGCACTTCGGCGCCGCTGCGCGGCGTCAATGCCGCGGTGGTCGGCATTCTGCTCGCCGCCCTGTATCAGCCGGTGTACCTCCGGCATCACCAGCGCCAACGATTTCGCGCTCGGGGTTGTCGCTTTTTTTATTGCTGTTCATGTGGAAAACGCCACCGTGGCTGGTCGTGGCCTTTTGCGCGCTGCGCTGGGTTGGGGTGGATACCCGTGGTGTGACCCAGGTCACTTGCCGACAACCATGAGTGGTGCCAATATCTTCTTTTTGATGCGGCAGCCGGATTTGAATGCATTGGTTGGGAGATCAGCCATGAGCAGACCGAAATCAAAGCTGCTTGTTCCTGTGCGGTCTTTCTGGAGACTCATACGAGCATTATTTGCCGCCAACGATAACCTTTCGGCGGAAGAGTCAGCATCGACGCTCTTTCGTTTCTTTCGCTCCAGCCACGTCATGGACCTAAGGCTGATTGCCGCCCTGGCATTATTTGCGTCGGCGATCCACTTCATTATAGTTTTAGCATTTGAGAGAATTCACCTCGTTTCCGCGCTTTGGGAGCAATTCAAGAGCTACGCTGCGCTAGCAGTCCTGATCTACGTGGCGATGCTAAGATTGGCGTACCTCGGAGCGGAAAAGCGGCGCGACGTCGTCGATGTCGGTCACCGGCTTTACGGTATTGGCAATCGCGGTATATGCCCTCATCACTGTGCTCATTGTCGAGATTCCAGGAGCTTCTAAGCTACCGCACGGATTGATAACCTACTTTGCACCCGCCCTTCCGATCTACGCTGCGGTAATAGCATGGACCTATCTCACCGCAGCAACGAGGTTGGGCGTCGTCGACCTTTTCGCATGTGAAATGCGCACCGTGTGCCGCGTCGGCACAGCGTTCGACATTGGCGTTACCTACATCGCCCTGCGTCAGCAGTGCCTGGACAAGATCAACGCCGGACACGGCAATGAGCCGTTGGAAGAGCATACCAAGTCGTCGGTGGACTCGAAGGGCTTTGTTTCGCAGGAGAACTATTTTCCGGTCTTCGAAGGCAATGCCCACGATCTTGAGGCACTTGAGGCGACGGTGGTCGGTTTCATTACCGAATTCTATACCTACATGAAGGTGGTGCGAGACCTGTTGCGGAAGGTCGGGGACGAGCCAGCCCGCTCTGCGCAGGCACTTTACGTGAGTATGATCTACGTGATTTTTTTGGGTTACGAGAGCGCGCGAAAAGCCATAAAAGAACTAATCGAATACGAGCCTACCAAGGCAGAAAACATGATGATGATTCTGCTGACGGAACTTGAATGCTATACTTTTCTTTGCGATCACTACCAAAACGACACGCTGCGCTTCGAACGTCTCGCGTTTCGGTTTGACGAATAAGAGGACGACCTCATTTATATAAACGGAAAAATCAGGCAATATGATACAAATGACAGGAATTGGGGCCCTGCCAGACGTGCGTTGGAGCCGTTGATGGTCCGCTTCGACAAAATGAAACTTACCCTGGCTCCCCTCATCGAAAAGAAGCGCGGCCCGCTGTCCCAGGATAATAAGAAAACAGAACCGACATTAGGGGGCGTTGCCGCCTAGGCAAGGTACGAAGAGTGCCCCGTAGCGATAGCCGCCACGCGCTCCGGATCCTCCGGCGCCGCATTGCCGCGCCAAACCACGTGCAGGTCGGGCCGCACTAAAATGAGATCATAGCCGTAAATATCGCGCGGTGCCCTATCCCGAATGTCGAGCACCACGACCGGCGCGCCGTGCGAACGAAGTGCGCGTTCGAGCCCGCTGACATCGGCCGAGGTGCCGCGGAGTTTGAGGATCGCGTAGCCGTCGCCGACGCGGTCCTGCATTGGCGTGTCGTCGTCGAGCCAGACATGCGGCAGCCGCGCGCCTGGCCAGGTGGTCGGCTGGTATTCGCGGAACAGATGCTCCGGCCCGCCGGGAATGTTGCAGATGACGGGCGAGTCGACATAGCGGTAGCCGAGCTCGGCGCCGATCATCTCGTTGCTCTTGCGCTGCTCGACGTCGGCGACGGCGATGAGGTTTTTGCGCGTCGCGGCGCCGGTCGGCGAATCCTCGGTGATGTCCGGCCGCCACATCGAGCGCCATTTGCGCCGGCCGATGGTCGCGTAGCGCGAGGCGCCGACATTGCGGTCGCCGATCTGGCGGCGCTCGATCTCGTAGGATCTGAGCAATTCCGGCCCGCCCCAGCCGGCCAGCGTCGCGGCAAGTTTCCACGACAGATCGATGGCGTCGCCGACGCCGGAATTCATGCCGAGCCCGCCGGTCGGGATGACGAGATGCACGGCATCGCCGGCAAGAAACACCCGATCCTTACCGTAGCGGTCGGCGAGCAACAGATTCTGCCGCCACGGCGCGCAGGACAACATTTCGTATTTCACCGGAACTCCGACGACGCGCTCGAACGCCGCCTTCATCTCTTCGTCGGTGTCGACGACGGAATGCAGCGTCCAATGCTTGGTGGAATCCTGCATGATCAGGAACGTCGATTTGGCGTCGGCGACGTGATAGTGCCGGCCGTGGCCCGGACCATTCCCGATCGGCAGACGGTCGAACAGTTCGTCGCAGCGGAAGAGCGCCTGGCGCAGCCCCAGCAAATTGCCCTCGCCTGAAAGCGCGATGCCTAGCTCGCGGCGCACCGGGCTCGCGCCGCCGTCGCAGCCGACCAGATAAGCAGCGCGGATGTCCTGCGTGGCGCCTCCGGCCTGGACGCGCGCAGTGACGCCGGCACCGTCCTGCCGCAGCGACAGAAATTCGCAGCCGTAGCGCACCGTTACGCCGGGCAGCGACTCGGCCACCGATTTGAGAAACGGCTCGAGCGTATATTGCGAGACGAGCTGGTAGGGCTCGAGCGGCAGCGTTCCGTCATTAGTGGCGCGCGTCTTCGTCCGCGCCTCATCGACCGACGGATAGGACAGGTGCAGGAGCGGCGGCTCAGTCAGCTTGAGAATGATGTAGACGTCCATCGGGCAATCGGAGCGCAAGCCGGCGGCGCGGATTTTGTCGGCAAGCCCCATGCGGCGATAAATTTCCATAGAGCGCGCATTGATGCGCTCCATCTTGGGCAAGAACGCCGGGCGCTCCTTCTGCTCGATCAGCGTGCAGCGCACGCCGCGCCGGCCGAGATCGATGGCGAGCGTGAGACCGGTCGGTCCCGCACCGACGATGAGAACGTCACTTTCCAATTGGTTCATCGAGGGAGCGATTAGCCGGGCGGCAGCGCGGCGGCAAGTTCGGTGAATGGCGTGTAGGCCACGGCGCCGCACTGCTCGGGCGTGGAATCGACAAACTGAGCGATCATGCCGCCAAAATAGACCGCGATCTTGTTCTTGACCTGGCCGTTGCCGTGAAATTGCACGCAGACCGTGTAGCGCTGGCTGTCCCCGATCGGCATCAGCATTGGCGCCGCGATCAGGGCGCCACGGAAATCGACCCGATTGGTCAACGATTGCCGCAGAAACGAAGCGATCTGGCTGCGGTAGGTGGCCGGATAGGCGTTAGGGTCGATCGGCGCGGCGTCTTTCTTCGGTCCGCCAAAGCCGCTGCAACCGGCCAACGCCGCCGCGATCAGCGCCGCCGCCATGGTGCGAAATTGTATCTTAATCATAAGCACTTACGCCCACTCACCCGTCATTGGCGTTGGCACTATAGCAGACACAATTTGCCGATTCACGCGCACTTCACCGCGGATCCCGCGGCCATCCGCCTGCAGTCACCGCCGTCATTCCTCTGGCACCGGGCCGCACCAGCCGGGCAGATAGCCGGCATTTTCGCTTTTGGCCAGTTGCATTGCTTTCTCTAGCGCGTGCTCGAAGTTGCGTTCAACCAGCTTGCGTTTGATGCGCCGGCGCAGGAAATCCGCCCACAGAAATTCGGAGAACGGCGCGGTGTCCTTGGCAAAGCCGCCGGCCCGGCGCAATTCCCCGGCCAGCGAGCGGTACGGGTCGTCGACCAGCTCGGTCACCGATTTGGGAATGTCGTTATAGTGCCGGCGCTCGCCCTTGGCATCGAACGGATGCATCCACGACCGATTGTCCATGAAGGTCCAGAACTCGTCGACCTCGAGCTTGCCCAAATTGGCAATGACGGTGACCACGAGGTCCTTGACCCCTTCGTCACTCAGCGCGCGGGCGAGGTGATGATGGTCGATGACGTAGTGGCGCTGTTTCGGGCCGAGGATCACCGGGATCATGTGCCGGCCGAGGAATTTTCCACCCTTTTTGGTCGAGGTTTCGCGCCAGCGTTTGCGCTTCGCCAAGACCTCACGCATGCCGACGGTGATTTGGGTTGGACGAAGATCGGAAACGTCGATCGTCGTCAGAATGGGCTCGCGAACCATTTTCCGCTCCTCAAACAAATGGCACGAGCGACAATACCGGCAGAGGCCGGCTGTAAAAGCAAGCCGCCCGGCGCTGCGCTGCGCCGGGCGGTATTTGGCTCAACGATCTTGGAAAAGCTCAATCGGCCAGCGGATTGGGCCGGATCTGGATGTGCACGGCCATCGGCAGCATGCCTTTGCCGCCTTCCTTGAGCCAAGGCGTGCGGTCACCCTCGGAGCCCCACAGGCCCCTGCCCTTCCAGCCGGCTTTCGGATCGTCGATGCGGGCGTCGAGGCCCTTGGTGTAATAGCTGAGCGGATAAGGCACGCGCAGCATCACCATTTTGCCGTCGACCAGGGCCGCATAACCGTCGTTCTCGTCCGCCGTCGAGATCGGCACGTCCTTGCCGAGCCCGACTGCGTTGTGCTGGTCGACCCAGGTGTAGTAGCTCGCCTCGGCGCTGTTGTCGCCAAGGCCCTGGAAGCCGGGACCGGGATATTTGTAGAAGGTCCAGCCTTCCGGGCATTGACCGCCGGTGGCCTTCGGGCCGTTGAGCGGCCCCTTGCACTTCGAGCGGTCGAAGCTGCCGAGGTGGCCGCTGGCGAGCGACACCCAGACCACGCCCTTGGAGTCGATATCCCCGCCGCGCGGGCCGAAGCCCGGCATCGGAATGTTGTACACCTCCGACAGCTTGGTCTTGGGATCGAAGCGGATGATGCCGCTTTTGCCGGCGAATATATCCCAGGTGTACCAGATCGACCCGTCGACCGGGTTCGGCATCACCGCATAGGTACCGGAGCCGCCGACCTCCGTGTCCTTTGCCGGGTCCGCTGGCTGACCCGGCTTGGTGAAGTCATCGAGCTTGCCGTTGCCATTAGTGTCGAGCACGAACGGCGCCCAGCCCTGCGCCTTCTCGGCGCTGCCGGTCTCTGCGAACACCTTGGTGTCGACCCAACCGGCGACGCCCGCGCCACTCGTCCACAAGGTATTGTCCTTGTCGAAGCCGAACTGCAGGTGATGGGTGCCGAAGCAGGTATCGACGAAGGTGAACTTCTTCGCCTTCGGATCGTACATCGCCAATTGGCGCTCATTGGAATCGAGCGGGGCGTTCTTGGCATAGGGATTATCCGAGCCCTTGCGGCAGAACGCCGGCGTGCCGGGCGCGTGATTGGTTCCCGTCATCCAGACATTGCCCTTGCCGTCGATCATGTCGTTGTGATTGTCGAATTTGGTATCCCAAATCTGCTGCATGCCCCAATAGGCCGAGGCGGCAAGCGGCTTTTCGATGGCGGCATGGCCAGGGCCGAACGCTTCCGGCACATCCGCACCTTCGGGAGGCGTGACGTAAGAGACCGTGTTGGTCTTCGGATCAAGCACCGGCTCGTGGTCGGTGGCGTATTCGGTTGAGCCGTAGAGCGGGCCGTTGGCGTTGACGGTCGGATTGCGCTTGTCGGTCGAAATCAGATCGTGGAGATATTTGTCGGGAGCGCTCCAATCCCATTCCGTGATTACGATATTGCGTTCGACGCCCTGTGGCCGCTGCGGCTTGGCAAACGGCAGCGCGCCACTGGCGATACTGTCGGTCCACTCGCCGAAATATTTGAAGGGCACGCCGCCAAATTTGCCGGCAAGCACATTGACCATCAGCGGCGAGGCCTGACCGGACTGCACGCGCCGTTCCCAGGCTTCTTCGCCGTTCTTGAACTCGCCCAATGCCGCCGGAACGGTCCGCGTCGATAATTGGCCGAGCTGATGGCAGCCGACGCAGGCCTGATTCTTGAGCGCAGTCAGCCAGTCGATTTGCGTGACATTATCCGGAATGTCGCTCTTGCCGCCAAATTGGTCCTGGCCCGGAATCTGCAGCATCGCAAACCAGTAGATCGCCGGATAATACTTTGCCGCCGCCGCATCGTTGGGCGCCGGAACCGCGGTCAGATTGACGTGCTTACCGAGCTCGGCATCCACCTTGGCGGAATCGACAAGGCCGTAGCCGCGCACCCAAACCTGATATTTGGCTTTGGGCAGGTCGGGCACGACGTAACGGCCCTGGTCGTCGGTGACGACGATCTTGGCGTAGCGGGTGGGAAAATCATGGGTCTCGGCGATGACCCAAACGCCGGCTTCGGGACCGTGCGGCCCGGTGACCACGCCGCCGATATCATCGGCTTTGACGCCGACGGCATTTTGGGCATTGAGCCGCCCCGGTAATGCCGCCAGGAAAGCGGCAATAACGATTGCCGCAACGCTGTACGCGCGTGTCATGCGAATCCTCCCGTTGCCGGCGGGGCTCGGCGATCAAGCCGACCCGACCTCTGGTTTTTATTGACGGAGAATTTGCCCTAGCGCCTGTCTACCCGCAAGCGGAAAGCCGCCGGCCGGGGACCTGACCTGCGGCAAAATCATACCGGGGCGCTGCCAGCACGCAGATCAGTTCGAGGACGTGTCCGCAGCGTTCGATAATTTGTCGAACAGGCCGGCGATGTCGCTGCGAATTGTCGCCAGCTTGGAGAATTGCTCCGTGACGGTCGCAACACGGCTTTCGAGCTCTTTCTTGGTCTCGATAAACTTGCTCACCCGCGTGGCGAGATCGCCATTCTCGTCGGCTTCGATGTTTTCGATCTTGGCGACCAGGCGGTCGCGGATCGCCGCGACCTTGGCAATTAGATCCGCCACGCCGCCATCGCTGGCTTCGAGCGGCGCCAGCCGGCTTTGCAGGTCACCGAGCCTCGTTTGCAACTGTCCGACAGTGGCCATGCTGCGCTCGATCTCGTCGAGCCGCGCTTGCGTCGCTTTGGCGAATTGCGAAAGCTCGGCGAGACGGCCCTCCGCATCGCCGGCGGCGGAGCTTGCAACAAAATCGAGGGCCCGATCGAAATTCGCCGACACACCTTCGACGTCCTTGCGCAGCGATGCCAGCCGGGACAATTGCGTTTCCAGATTGGCCACGCCGTCTTCGAGCCTCTTCTTGTCCTCGGCGAAGGCCTGCACGCGCTCGGCAAGGCTGCCTAGCGGCGTCTGCTGCAAGGCCTCGATATCCGCCGCCAACCGGTCCTGGGCTTCGTCGAGATCCTTGACCCGGCGTCTGATGCCGTCTTGCGCCGCCGCCTGCGGCTCGAGCCGCGTTTGCAAACCGGCAAAGTCCTCTTTCAGGCCGCCGATCGCTTTCGACGCCCGCTCGATCTCCTCGCAGCGCTCGTGGCTGCGGCGAACGAATTCCATCAGATTGCTCAGACGCACTTCGATCGCCGTGGCGTCGTCGCCGCTGACGACCTCGGCAAGCGACCGCTCGATGTCGCTCTCGCGGCCATCGAGGTCGGCGAACATTTGTTCGATCGATCGTCTTTTCTCCAGCACCGGAATGAGCCGATCACGCAGAGCCTGCTGGCGGGCACGTAGTTCGTCGACGCGCGACTGCAGGTCAGCGCCGATTTCGCTGCGGCTTTCCTGCACCTGCGTCACGCGCTCCGCATCGGCCAGCCGCTGCGTGACCGCGCCGATGGCGCCTTCCGGATCGGTGCGGGCGAGGTGATGCACCGATGCGTCGGCATCGACCTGCGACTTGGTCAGTTCGCGCACGCCCAGGCGCACGCCGCCGAGGCGCTGCTCAAGCGCGTCGTTGGCGCGGCGCTGCCGCAGCAAGGCGTCGGTGAGCCAAAGCGCCGAAGGGATCAGCGCCAGCGGAATGAGAACGGCCAGAAACCAGGCAAGCTTCTGCGCCAACGGCTCGGCACGGAAGGCTTCAAACAACGCGGCTATATCCTGCGGCTGGTTCACGACGATGAGCCCGACCGCAAGCACAAACAGAACGACGCAAATTCCGATGAACTTCGTCATCAAAATACCCAGCCTCGCCCAACAAATGTTGGGTCGTTTGGTACGACAGGAGCGCGCCTCGCACAAGCGCCAGCTTGCGTATAAACTGAGGTTTCACGACCAGTCCGCGATCCTACCTAGTGGTATCGGCGGAAGGAAGGCCAGTCTCATGTTCGCTCGAAGGCGCGCCGGACTGACGCTCTTCGCGTTGCTCTCTGTGCTTCTTCTCGTCGCCAATCGGCCGGCGGCGCAAGCCGAGGGTCCGGCGCCGGCCGCAGCAAAACCGGACCTTTGTCAGCGTGCGAAATTCCGCGTCGTTGTCGATGTCGGCCACACTGTCGTCGTACCGGGCGCGATGAGCGCGCGCGGGATTCCCGAATACGCGTTCAATCTTCAGCTTGCACAACAGGTCAAACAAGCGCTCGCCGACGCCGGCTTTGGCGAAACGGTCCTCCTCGTCACCGCGACGGCGCCGTGGCGCGGATTGTTCGAACGCGCCGCGCGCGCCAACACCATGCATGCCGATCTGTTCATCGCCATTCATCACGATTCTGTTCCCGACAATCTGCTGCAGACTTGGCAGTACGCCGGTCAGGACCAGCACTACAACGACGACTATCCCGGCTACGCCATTTTCATCTCGAACGATAATCCGCACCGCACCGGCAGCCTGCTGTTCGGCAAATTTCTGGGCCAGGAACTGCAATCGCGCGGCTTGCAGTACACGCCGCATTACACACTGCCGCTGATGGGACACCGCCGCCGCGAGCTCGTCGACGCCAAGGCTGGCGTTTATCGCTATGACCAGCTGATCGTACTGCGCACAACGCACATGCCGGCGGTGCTGCTCGAAGCCGGATCGATCGTCAATCGCCAGGAGGAATTGCAGCTGGCGAGCCCCGAGCGCCGTACGCTCACCAGCGCGGCCATCGTCGCTGCGGTGGAGGATTTCTGCGCGGCGCGCGCCAAGCCGGCCGAGACAAAGGCCGCTGTGCCGCTCAGGCGCGCCAATTCGAGCCCGCAGCCGCGATCGCCGCCTACGCCGGCGCGGTCTGGCTCTGCCGGAGCGCCAGCGCGCTGATGATCATGAAATTGAGAATATTGACGCCCAGCCCGGTGGCGAAAGCCGGCGCATAAAAACCGAAATCGTCGTAGATCACGCCGGCGATCCAGCCGCCTGCCGCCATGCCGAAGCCGCTGCATAGAAGCAGCGTCGGCATACGCCAATAGGCATCGTTGACCGGAAACATTTCGCGCGAGGCGAGGATGTTGGCGGGGACCAAGCCGGAAAAGCCCATCCCGAAAAACGCTGCGACCGTGAACAATCCGACTTCGTTTTGCGTCAAGAGAAACGCGAACATGCCGAACGCCTGGCAGGCGGAGCCGGCAAGCATCGTATAAAGCCCGCCGATCCGGTCCGAGATTGCGCCCCAGACCTGCCGGCTGAAAAATGCCGCGCCGAGGAGAACCGACACCATGGCAGCGCCATGCGCGGCGCTGATGCCGTGATCGGTGCAAAACGCCACGAGATGGCCTTGCGGCATCGACATCGGAATGCAGCAGGTGAAGATCGCACACATCTGCAGCCCGAAAACGAGGTTTGGCGGCCAGCCCATGACCGATTTTTGTTTGTGCGCCGCGGCTGCGTGCAACGTGTGATGCGCAACCGCGGGCGGCTGCTCCAGGAATACCGCGGCGGCCGGCGCGATAACGAGAAGCTCGAAGGCGGCGTAATACAGCATGGTATGCCGCCAGCCGGCATAGGTGATCGCGCGCGCGAAGATCGGTGGCCAGATCGCGCCGGCAAGATAAGCGCCGCTTGAAATCAAGGCCAGCGCCGAACCGCGGCGGCGGTCGAACCAGCGGCTGACATAGACATAGGACGGCGCGTTGATGCCGCCGATGCCGATCAGGCCGATGAACAGACCGTGGCCGATATAAAGCGGCCAGGACGGACCCAAAGTCGACAGCGCCAGCCCGACCGCGATCATCGCCGCGCCGAACATCACCGTCCAGCGCACGCCGATTCGCTCGGCGATCCGGCCCATGAGGATGCCGCCGACGCCGGAGCCGATCCACATCAGCGCGCTGGCGAAAGCCGGAACCGAGCGCGCACCGTCGACCTCGGCGGCAATGTCTTTGAGCGCGACGACGGTGATCCATGGCGCGCCGAAGGCGATCGCCATGACCACGAGGATCATGCTGGCGACGACCCAAGAGGTCCGCGTCTCGACCGATGGGACTGTCGATTGCAGCATGAATTCCGCGTTGCTGGCGCGCCCGGCGCAGTCGTTGGCCCCCAGGGTATAGCAGCGGGCACCGACTCTCGCCCATCAATTTCTTGCCATCCGCAAACATACGAGCCTTGCAAACCGGGCCGCTCGCGGGATATTCTAGTCGAGATGACTAGATTTACGAAGATAACTCCTCCCAAGGCAACCAGGCGCCGCCCGCAAAGGCGCAATCGGCTGCCGGATCGTTGGCTGTTGCAGGACGCCAAGGCGCGTTTCAGCGAACTGGTGCGCCGCGTCCACAGCGACGGCCCGCAGCGCGTGACCGTGCACGGGCGCGATGAAGTCGTCGTCATCGCCGCGGAAGAGTTCCGCCGCCTCAAAGGCAATCCGACAGGCGAAGCTCTGATTACCGCGATGCGAACGTCGCCGCATCGCGACGTTGACATCGAGCCGAGACGCACGACGATGCCCGTACGTAAGGTCGCCTTGTGACGGGGTGGCTGCTTGACACCAACGTCCTGTCCGAGCTGCGCCGCCCCAAGCCGGAACGAAAAGTCCTTGCCTTCATCGCTGCGCAACCGCTCGATTTGCTTTTCGTTAGCGCGGTGACGCTTGCTGAAATCCGGTTCGGCATCGAGCGCGCCGGTGGCGCGACGCGCCGCGCCGAACTGCATGATTGGCTCGCACATAAAGTGCGGCCGATGTTCGAGCAGCGGGTGCTCGCGGTCACCGAGGACATCATGTTCAAGTGGCGGCTCCTGGTCGAAGACGGCCGCAAAGCCGGACATACCTTCTCACAGCCCGACTTGATCATCGCCGCGACGGCACTCCATCACGGCATGACGGTGGTATCTCGCGATGTGAGTGACTATCAAAAAGCGCGCGTGCCGGTGCTCAATCCGTGGTCGGAAGCGATGGAAAGTCCATAACAGCGCGTCGTCAGCTACCACCCTGCACCCCCCTAAAATTTCGGGCACGCCGGGAATAAACCGCCCCGCCACCCAATCACCTCCTCGGAAGCCGCAAGAGCCGCCACGTCATGGCGGTTTCGTGACCGTCGGCCTTTCCAGAGGAGAGTGACAATGCGCGAATCCGATCGCGACGAAGGACTGAGCCGGCGGAAAGTGCTGGAATGCATGACCTGGGTCGGCACCGGCGTATTATGGACGGTATCCGGCGGCGTGCCCCACTCACTCGGCATCATGGGCGAAGCCGCCGCAGCCGAAGCGAAGGAGCTGACCTTCCTGCAGATCAGCGACAGTCATGTCGGCTTCGACAAGCCGGCTAATCCGAATGCGCTCGGCACGCTCGAAGAGGCCATCGCCAAGATCAATGCGCAGCCGCAAAAGCCGGCTTTCATGATCCATACCGGCGACATCAGCCATCTGTCGCTCGAATCGCAGTTCGACGATGCCGACCGCATCATTTCGCAGGCGCGGCTCGACGTGCATTACGTACCCGGCGAGCACGATTTTCTCGACGCCGATCGAAAGCTTTATCTGCGGCGCTACGGCGGCGGCACCAAGGGCGCCGGCTGGTACTCGTTCGACGCCAACGGCGTGCACTTCGTCGGCCTGGTCAATGTCTTCAACCTCAAAGGCGGCGGCATGGGCGACCTCGGCGCCGAACAGCTCGAATGGCTCGAGGACGATTTGAAGGGCCGTTCCGCGTCGACTCCGATCGTTCTGTTCGCCCATATCCCGCTGTGGACGATCTATCCGGACTGGGGCTGGGGCACCGACGATTCGGCTCAAGCGCTGTCCTATCTGAAGCGCTTCGGCTCGGTGACCGTGCTCAACGGCCATATCCATCAGGTCATGCAAAAGGTGGAAGGCAACGTCACGTTCCACACCGCGCGCTCGACGGCGTTTCCGCAGCCGGCGCCGGGGCAAGGCCCCTCGCCCGGTCCGATGAAAGTACCCGACGACCAGCTGCGCAAGATGCTCGGCATCGCCAACGTCACGTTCAAGCAGAACGAGCAGCGGCTCGCCATCATCGACAGTCCGCTGAAAAGCTAAATGGAGCGGCCAATGTCCTTCGCAAAATCCCTATCGAACACCATGCGCAGCGCGCTGGTCGCGGCCGGGCTCGGCGCCGCAACCGCGACCATGCTCGCCGCGGTCGTGCTACCGGGATGGGCGCAAAATGCGCCGCAAACGGCCGCCGGCGCCATATCGATCGACAATTTCACCTTCACGCCGCAAACGCTGACCGTGAAGACCGGCACCACGGTCACTTGGACGAACAAAGACGACATCCCGCACGGCATCGCCTCGGAGAACAACGGCTTCGCCAAATCGAAGGCGCTGGATACCGACGACAGCTATTCGTTCACGTTTACCACGCCCGGCACCTACAAATACTTCTGCTACGTTCATCCGCACATGACCGGCACGATCGTGGTAGAACCCAATAACGGCTAACGATGCGGCGCGGCGATGCTCGACCGGTTACAGAGCCAAGCGCCGAGGATAGTGTGGACGGCCGAGCGCGACACGATGATTGCCGACGCGATTGCCGAACAAGAAAAAGCGCGGCGCTTTCGCGACGCCGCGCTGCCTTATCTCGACGACGTCTTCGCGCTGACGCGTTATCTGATGCGCAACCCCGCCGACGCCGAGGATGCGGTGCAGGAATGCTATCTGCGGGCATTGCGCCATTTTGACAGCTATCGCGGTCCGACGATGAAACCGTGGCTCTTGGCAATATTGAGGAACGTCTGCAACGCCGAGTTCGCGCGGCGCGGCAAGCAAGACCCGGCCGATGACGCCGACAACGAGACGGCATCGGAGCAACCGCCGCTGTGGCAGGAGCCGCTGGCGTCGCCCGAAGCCGCACTCCTGCGCCGCCAGGACGACGACACGATCCGGCGTCTCGTCGCCGCGCTGCCGCAGCCGTTCCGTGAAGCCATCGTGCTGCGCGAGGTCAACGAATTGTCGTATCAGGAAATCGCAGAGGTCGCCGGCGTACCGGTGGGAACGGTAATGTCGCGGCTTGCGCGCGCCCGTTCGATGCTGCGTTCGGCTTGGAATAGCGGCGAAGGCTCGATCCCAGGGGCGGTGTCATGAACTGCACCGAATGCGAGGTTCTGCTGCATGCGCTGATCGACGGCGAGCTCGACGCCGGGCATGCGCGCGACGTCGAGGCGCACGTGGCGAGTTGCGCCGGCTGCGCCGAAAAGCTCAAGGCGTTCCGCGCTATGCATGACGCGATGGCGAAGGCGGACCTAAAAGAGAAAGCGCCGGCGCATTTGCGTAGCCGCATCGAGGCGATGCTGCCTGTGCCGCCCGCGCAAGCAGTGGCCGAAATCATCAAGCCGAGGCAATTCCTGCAGCCGTCGCGGCGGTCCTTCTTCGGCGGCTTTGCCGTCGGTACCGCGCTTTCCGCCGCGGTTGCCGCCACTCTCGTGTTCACCGTCTTCGGCAGCGATCGCGAGCAGACCGTGGCCGACGAGGTGGTCTCCGCGCACATCCGCTCGTTGCAACCCGGCCACCTGATGGACGTCGAAACCAGCGACCAGCACACGGTCAAGCCGTGGTTCGACGGCAAGGTCGACGTGGCGCCGCCGGTGATCGATCTTACCGCCGAAGGATTCACGCTGCTCGGCGGCCGGCTCGATTACATCGACGACGAGCCGGTCGCCTCGGTCGTCTACAAGCGCCGCAAGCACGTCATCAATCTGTTCGTCGCACAGCGATTGGGCAGCTCACACGCCAATGTGACCGACCGGACGGTTCAGGGCTACAATGTGCGCCATTGGTCGGCCGGAGGCCTTGACTTCTGGGCCATCAGCGATCTCGATCCGGCCGAACTCGATGAGTTCGTGCAGAAAATCTCCGCAGCCTTCCGCGGCAATCCATCCTGACTGGCCTGCGTCGCCATTACCGGGTAAAAGCCAAACGGCATACGGGCGTTTGAAAAAGTGCCCCCGGCAACCCATTTGGCATGCAAACGTTTAAGCCTCGGTCATGGATCAACGTGTCGATAACGAACGCCGCGCCGATTCCGCGCCAGGCCAGGAAGCGAGGCCCGCTTCCGGCAGGGCCGTTAAAAAGCGCTCGCTTTTCGAAAAAATCAGGCAACGCCGGGGTTTGGCGATCGCCCTTATCGTCGGATCCGCTGTCATAATTCTGGCAATCGTCCTGTGGTGGCTGCATGCCAGGAATTACGAATCGACCGACGACGCCTTCATCGACACCCGCACCGTGCAGATCAGCCCGCAGGTCGCTGCCGCTGTCGTCGACGTACCGGTCACCGACAACCAGTCCGTCGAAGCCGGCGCCGAACTGGTCCGGCTGGACGACCGCGACTATATCGCGCAGCGCGACCAGGCGCAGGCGAATGTCGACAATCTCATCGCGCAAATCGCCTCGCAGGAAGCGAAGACCGATCAGGCCGACAAGCAGGTAACGCAGGCGCAAGCCGCCCTGGCCTTCGCGCAACAGGAAGCCGATCGCTACCAGATGCTCACCAAACAAGGCACCGCAACCGTCGAACAGGCGCAGCAATATTCCTCGAACCTCTTGCAAGCCAAGGCCTCGTTCGCAGGCGCCCAGGCCAACGCCGTTGCGACCAAGAAACAGGAAGCCGTGCTCAAAGCGCAACTGGAGTCGGCGCGTGCGCAGCTGGCGCAAGCCGCGTCCAATCTCTCGCGCACCATCATTTCCGCACCGGTTGCCGGCCGCGTGACTCAACTCACTGCTGCGAAGGGCGGTTACGCCGCCGTCGGCCAGGCGCTGATGATGTTCGTGCCACGCGACGTCTGGATCACCGCCAATTTCAAGGAGACGCAGCTCGACCTCATGCGTCCCGGGCAGCCCGTCGATATCGAGATTGACGCCTATCCGGACCGGACCTTCGAGGGACGCGTCGACAGCGTACAAGCCGGCAGCGGCACCGCGTTCAGCCTGTTGCCGGCGCAGAACGCGACCGGCAACTACGTCAAGATCGTGCAGCGCGTGCCGGTGAAGATCGTCTTCAACAAACCGCCCGACGTATTGCTCGGTCCCGGCATGTCGGCGGTCCCGACGGTCAAGGTGCGATGAGCGATCAACCACGGTCGAGTGGCTGGGATTCGAGCCGTTCGGCAGCAGGCGATCGCAACCCTTGGCTCGTCGCTGTCATCGTCTCGATCGCCACCTTCATGGTGGTGCTCGACACCGCCATCGCCAATGTGTCGCTCCGCTACATTGCCGGAAGTCTCGCCGCCAGCGTCGACGAAAGCACCTGGGTGGTCACGACCTATCTCATCGCCAACGCGGTCGTGCTGCCGGCGAGCGGCTGGCTATCGAATGTCGTCGGCCGCAAGCGCTTCTACATGATCTGTGTGGCGCTGTTTACGATCAGCTCGTTGTTCTGCGGATTGGCGCCGAACCTGCCGGCGTTGATCTTTTTCCGTATTCTGCAGGGCCTTGGCGGTGGCGGCATGCCGACCAGCGAGCAGGCCATCCTTGCCGATACTTTTCCGCCGCAGCGGCGCGGTCAAGCCTTCGCGCTGTATGGCGTCGCCGTGATCGTCGCGCCGACGGTCGGCCCTACGGTCGGCGGTTGGATCACCGACAATTTTTCCTGGCATTGGATTTTCTTCATCAACGTGCCGATCGGCGTTGCCTCGCTGGCGCTGGTGCATTGGTTCGTCAACGAACCCGAAGTGCTCGAACGCGAACGCGAGGAGCGCTTGGCCGGCGGATTGAAGGTCGATTGGATCGGCTTTGCACTGATCGCGGCGACGCTGGCCTGTCTCGAAGTCGTGCTCGACCGCGGCCAGATCGACGATTGGTTCCGCTCTGGCACTATCGTCACGTTCACGGTGTTGGCCGCCGTCTCATTCCTCGCCTTCGTTCCGTGGGAGCTCAGCCAGGAAGATCCTATCATCGAACTTCGACTTTTGTTTCACCGCCAATTCGGGATGGCATTTTTTACCATGCTGATGATCGGCGCGATTCTGTTCGGCTCGAACCAGATCATGCCACAGCTCCTGCAGACGACCTTCCCGTACACCGCGATGCTTTCCGGGCTCGCCATGATGCCGGGCGGGCTCGCCATGCTGATCATCATGCCGATCGCCGGTCAGGTCACCGGCCGATTTCAGCCGAAGTACCTGATGGTGCTGGGGCTCTCCGGTATTGCGCTGTCGATGTGGTACTCGACCTCGCTTACTCCCGACGCCAGCTTCGATTATTTCGCCTGGGTGCGCGTCTATCAGACGATCGGGCTGCCGTTCCTGTTCATTCCCATCAATACCGTCGCCTATGACGGATTGCCGGCGAACAAGACCAATCAGGCGTCGGCACTGATGAACGTCGCCCGCAATCTCGGCGGTAGTATAGGCATCTCGCTCGCCAACGTCGTACTGACCCAGCGCACGCAGTTCCATCAATCGCGGCTTGCCGAGGACACCACGCCTGCCTCGCCGGTCTTCCAGTCCACGTTGAAGGCGGTGACGAACTACTTTGTCCAGCACGGCGCCGCGCCAGGCGCGGCGCGCGGCGAAGCGCTTGGACTGTTCGGCCAGATCATTCAAACGCAGGCGACAATTTTAGCGTACATTGACGTGTTTTACGTCTGCGCGATTACCGCCGCAGTAATGATCCCGCTGGTCCTGATCACGGTCCGGCGGGTGCAAAATCAGAGGCAAACGGTGGCCGGACATTGATTTGGAGTGTTCGTCAGCGGCCAACGGAATTTTGCCGAGCCGAATGTGTTAGTTCACCAACCTGAAGCGCCGCAGTGGTATTTCGCATAAGGTGCAGGTGAACAACGAGGAAACGTCGATGGCTTTGCCCGGGAAGGCAGTCATGCTTCGCACCGTCGCGCAGCTATGTCTTTTGACCATGTTCGCACTCTGTCTCGGCGCCGCAGCGCCGGGCCCGGCGACGGTGAACGTGACGATGGTCGACTACAAATTCGAACCCGACCACCTGACCCTTCAGCATGGCGTGCACTATCGGCTGCATCTGGAAAACCACGGCAAGGAGACGCACGAGTTCACGGCGCCGGTCTTCTTCGCCACCGCCAAAATCGACAATCCGGATGTGCTCAACCGCGAACACTCCGAGGTGGTGATGCAGCCCGGCGACGTCAAAGACGTCTTCCTGACGCCCGGAAAGCCGGGCACCTACGATCTGCGCTGTGCCGACCACGATTGGAACGGCATGGTCGGCGGCATTACCGTTGAATGAAGCCTTAGCATCGGCAGACATCGTCGAACCGCTATGTTGCCGCCAGCCCGCCTTCGTGACAGGCAGGCTGCTAAAAAATGCGGCCCGCGTAAGTCGCATTACGGCTCAGTTGCCTCCGCCGCGCTCGGCAGCACTAGATTTGCGGGGCTGACAGCGCCGGATAAAAGCCCGACGTCCAAGCTTGCCGCTACACGATTACGTGTATGCGCTGAAATGTCCTGAGCCTGCCTCAGTGCGGCACCAAACTTGCTTAGACTCGTGAGGCGTGGGGCTGACTAGCGCAAGATCTGGGAAGAAAGGAGTCGCCTATGTGTGACTTTAGCCTTCAAAGCGTACGGTCGAGACCGGCCAAGGTCGGTGATAAGCTTGTGACGCGTGACTTCGGAACTGGAACCCGCGGGTTCTCGGCTTCCGATGACCCGGGAATGGCGGTCTGCATTCTACCTGGCACGGAGCTGGCCTTTGCCGGCGAAGTCGCCTGCCTACCGGCCGGTCTGCTCGGCTGGAAGACGAAGACGATCAACTTCCAAACGGCCATCTTCCGGCAAGTCAACAAGGACAAGATGGCCGCGCATCACGACGCGCTCGAATTTCCTGACGGGCGCACCGTGCTGCTGACCCTGTTGTGCGAAGGCCAGGAAGCGACGGTGCTGCAGTTACCGGCGCAACCGAAGACCCACGAAGAGGCGCGCGAGCAGGAACGCGTCAGCTACGTCGGCTGATACTTCGCCGATAGCAAAGCCGGCCGCCTAAGGCGGCCGGCGCCATCGCGCGACAGCGACGGACGCAAAGCTCGGTTGCGAGACAACCGGGAACGCGGTCCCCGCGCAGACGTTTCCACCATTACGGCCACTGACCCGGGCGGGTGCCAATCCGCCCGGATTTCGTCGTGACTCGCAGGCGGAACAGTGGAAAATTGCCGGTCTTGAGTCTCTCAATGGCCGACCGCTCTGCCGGTCAGCCACCCTATGCGTATTGCCACCAAGCGTCCGCCAAAAACACCCAATGAATGAATCGCTAGACCAACCGGCGGCTACGGATCCCTCGATTGCCCGGCCGGCAGCGACGCCCGCGTCCGATGCGCAACCGGACGCCGTCCGAGTGGCGGACGCCGGGCCGTCAACAGCTGCGCAATTCCTCACCGTTTTTCCGCCGATCATGCTGCCGATGTTTTTGGCGGTCGCGGACCAGACCATCGTCGCCACCGCGCTGCCGGCCATTGCCTCGAGCCTCGGCGAAATCGAGCGCGCCTCCTGGGTCGTGGTGTCCTATCTGATCGCCAATACGATCGCGGCGCCGGTCTACGGGCGGCTCGGCGACACGTTCGGCCGCCGCTTGATGATGGTGCTGGCGCTGGCGCTGTTCATGGTTGGCTCGGTGCTGTGCGCGCTCGCGCCCAATATCGAGCTTCTTACCGCGTTCCGGGTGCTCCAGGGGTTTGGCGGCGGTGGTTTGATGACCCTGTCGCAAGCGCTGATCGGCGAAGCGATCCCGCCACGCGAACGCGGGCGTTATCAGGGCTATCTGGCTGGCATCGCGGTCAGTTCCAACACTTTCGGCCCGGTCGCCGGCGGCTACCTGACGCAGGCGTTCGGCTGGCAGTCGATCTTCCTCATCAACATACCGCTCGGGCTGCTCGCGATGCTGTTCGTGTTCCGCATTCCGCCGCGCCAGGGCGACCGCCGCCGCACCACGTTCGATTCTCCCGGCTTGGTCCTGTTCATCTTCTTTGTCGGCCCGGTGATCCTGGCGCTGGAACAGGTGCAGCGCATGGAGCTGAGCGCGATGCCAATGGCGCTAGCCATGCTCGCCGTCGGTTTGATATCGCTGGGTCTGCTGACGTGGCAGGAGCGGCTCACCGCCGCGCCGCTCATTCCGCCGAAACTGTTCCGGCAACCCTCGATCTGGCGCGCCGACGCCATGGCCGCGCTTCACGGCGCGGCGCTGGTTTCGCTGATCACGTTTCTGCCGATTTATCTGCGGGCCGTCCGCGGCGCATCTCCTGGCGAGACCGGCCTGATCCTGCTGCCGCTCACCGCCGGGATCGGCATCGGTTCGATGATTACCGGACAAATGGTGACGCGAACCGGCTACACCGCGGTATTTCCGACATGTGGATTGATGGGCGCGACCGCAGGCCTGGTTTTCATCGCTTTCTGGATCCCCTATCTGTCGACCGCGGAAATGGCCTGGGCTTTTTGCATCATTGCGCTGTGCATGGGCACGATTATGGGTGTCGTCCAGGTGACGGTGCAGGCGGTATCCGGCCCGCGGCTCCTCGGCACCGGCGCGGCCATGGTGCAGTTCTCCCGCTCGGTGGGCGCAGCCTTCGGCACTGCTACAGTCGCCGCAATCCTGTTTTCGATTCTGACGACAAAAGATCGCGAGACGGCGGTTCTGTTCGGCACGATTATCGAGCGGGGACCGGAAGCGCTCGCGACGCTCGCGCCGGCGCGAGAAGCGATCGTGCATGCCGAGATCGGCGACGCTTTCCGTGCTGCTTTTCTGACCATCGCCACCTTCACCGGCTGCGCCACCGTGCTGGCCTGGTCGTTACCGCTGCGCCGGCTTTAACCGGTCGTGCATGACCAAGATCCTGCTGACCCGGCACGGCCACGTCGAAGGCATCAAGCCTGAGCGGTTCCGCGGCCGCCAACCACTCGATCTCACCGCGCTCGGCCGCGCCCAAGCGGCAGCGCTCGCGCAACGCATCGCCAGCGCCTGGCAGCCGAGTCATATTTATACGAGCCCGCTGGGCCGCTGCATCGAAACCGCAACCGCTATCGCCAAAGCCTGCGGCATCGCCGCCAAAACCTGCAACGAGTTGAACGACATCGATTACGGCACGTGGCAGTTCAAGACTTTCACCGAGGCCAAGGCGCTCGATCCCACGCTGTTCGCCGCCTGGTTCGCGACCCCGCATCTCGTCCGCTTTCCCAATGGCGAATCCCTGCAGGACGTTGCGGCGCGCGTTGCCGACGCGGTGCGCATGGTGTTGGTGCGGCACGCCGAACAGACGATCGTGCTGGTCGGCCATGACAGCTTGAATCGCGTGCTGCTGCTCGGCTTTCTCGGCCTGCCGCTGTCGGCCTATTGGCGCATCGCGCAGGATCCGTGCTGCATCAACGAGATCGATATCGGCGGCGGAACGGTCTGCATCCGCGGCA
>Ga0182024_10003688_pt1 | contig 36174 bp, 28 predicted proteins | sample P32metaG_FD_120480 | JGI IMG/M metagenome (GOLD analysis project Ga0182024, IMG submission 120480) | Permafrost microbial communities from Stordalen Mire, Sweden - P3-2 metaG (Illumina Assembly) | ecosystem: Environmental > Terrestrial > Soil > Wetlands > Permafrost | place: Sweden: Stordalen...
TTTAGTGCCTTCGATGAAGTTGCCGACGCTTTCCGCCATTCGCTCTCCCGCCTCCCAAGCGAGATAACCTCCGTTTTTCCAACGGGAGAGGTTCATCTCGGAAATGGGGCTTCCGTTGAATTTGGCTTTCAACATCGCCTGGACTTGAGGCAGTCCATTGAGCCATTCAACCAATTCTTTGCCCTGCTCGCCGTCCAGCAGGCGTTGATTGAGTTCATTGCGGACGGTTAGGGGGAGACGGGCGATCTTTCCATTGCGTGTCATAATTTCTCCTTCGGTTTTGTGTGTCGTTACACATGGGCGTATAAGAACACATATAAGTGGGACTGCAAGCGCGAAAGATCGGAAGGAAATTCACCACGAAGTTCACGAAGCACACGAAGACATCAGAACCTAATTTGTCCCTTCGCGCTCTCTGTGCTCTTCGTGGTAATAAACCCGGTCAGAAGCTTATTTTAGACAGGATTGACAGGATGGGCGGCTTTTTAATGGGCGCCCCAAACGACGTGCAATTATGTGGTGACCCCTTGTCGGCCTTGGAATCCAACGATGTGCGCTGACCCAATTGCCTCATGCCCGGAATTGACGCGGAAGCTCTCCCGGCATAGGCTCACCCCCACGATGCCATCCGGGTTTGATGCGGCCTTGGCGAAGGTAAAAGAGCTTGTGGCGGTTTTTCGGGCCAACGAGGGCTTTTACCTTTCGCCCTCCTATCAGGAACAGGAGGCTCGGCGCGACTTCATTGACAAATTTTGGCTTGCCCTCGGTTGGGACGTAAACCATGAAACCCAAAAGAATCCCTTCGAGCAGGAAGTCAAGGTCGAGCGCCGGGAACTGGGGTCTTCGCAGCGCCGGGCCGATTACGCCTTTTATCTCGCGCCCAATTTCCGCGACGTGAAATTCTATGTCGAGGCCAAGAAGCCCCACGGCGACATCGCCACGGCGGACAATTATTTCCAGACGATCCGTTATGGCTGGAGCAGTTCGACTCCGGTAGCCGTCCTTCACGATTTTGAACAGTTCGAGATTCTGGATTGCCGGTATCGTCCCCACATAGATACGGCCCTGGCGCAAAACATTCGGAAATACCATTTCCGCCAATACGAAGACCCGGACCAATTCGCGGAAATCTATTGGCTCTTCTCGCGCGAGGCTGTCGCGGATGGTTCGCTGGAGAAATTCGCCGAAACTCTGCCCAAAAAGCGCGGCAAGGCCGTTCAGCGGGGACTGCTCGGGGATGCCTGGAAGAAGATAGACGAGTCATTCCTTGGAGAACTGGACGAATTCCGCGATGAATTGGCCCGTGCGTTCAAGGGTGGTAATCCTAGACTGGATGGCGAAATCCTGACCGAGCTTACCCAGCGCACCCTTGACCGCCTGGTTTTCCTGCGCTTCCTGGAAGACAAACACATCGAGCCGCAGAATCGCATTGCCTACTTTGGCGACAAGGGCACGGCCTGGCAGGATTTCGTTGCCGAATCCCGCCGTCTGGACGGCATTTACAATGGCATCGTCTATAAAAAGCATGAAATCCTCGATTCGCCTGATTTCAAGCTTGATGATGACGTTTTTTCCGGCATCTGCGAACGGCTTTCCCATCTTAATTCACCTTACGATTTTAATGCCATCCCGATCCATATTCTCGGCAGCATTTACGAGCGATTCCTGGGCAAAGTCATCATCAGCACGGACAAACGCGCGCGGGTCGAGGAAAAACCGGAAGTCCGCAAGGCTGGCGGCGTTTATTACACGCCCGAGTACATCGTCCGTTACATTGTCGAGAACACGGTCGGCACACTGATTGCGGGCAAAACGCCCGCGCAGATTGCCGAAATGCGCTTTGCCGACATCGCGTGCGGCAGCGGTTCATTCCTGCTGGGCGTTTATGATCTGCTTATCCGCCATCATACTGCCTATTATAACGAGAATTCCGGCAAGACAAAAAAAGGCGATGTCGTGGAACGCGATGATGGCTTGCATCTTTCGCTTCAGAAGAAACGTGAAATTCTGCTCAACAACATTTATGGGGTGGATATTGACCCGCAGGCCGTGGAAGTGGCCCAGCTCTCTCTTTATTTAAAATTGTTGCAGGACGAAACGCCCGCCTCCGCTCGCCACCATCAATTGGAATTTCAAGAGACGCTCCTGCCCTCGCTCAACAAAAATATCGTGTGCGGCAACTCGCTCATCGGCACGGATATTTTGACGGGCCAACTCTTCGCATCCGAGGAAGAGAGGAAGCTCAACCCGATGGATTTCGAGCAACGCTTCCCGCACATTTTCAAGACGGCCGGTGGCGTATTGCGTGAAATGCCGATTCCGCTGGATTTCAGTTTCCCTGGCGTGCCGCTGCATGGCTCATTCAGCTACAAGAAACTCAAACGCCCGAAGGCCGTGCCTCCTGCTATTGCGCAAACTGAAGGAGGTTTTGATGCGATTGTGGGTAATCCGCCGTATGTGCGACCGCACAATCTGGGCGATACTGTCAAAAAATATTTCTGGCAGCACTATCTTACTTTCACACATAAATCCGATTTGTATTGCTGCTTCATGGAAAAAGCCACGAGATTGCTCAAACCTGGCGGGCTGTTCAGCTATATTGTTTCGCAAGGCTGGTTGAGATTGAATAGTTTTCAGGATCTTCGCCGTTTCATCCTGCAAAATTACCGTATTATACAGCTGGTCGAACTGCCCTATAACGTTTTCGCGCATGCCCAAGTTTCGACTGGTATCTTTGTTTTTGGGAAATCCCTAAAAGAAAAGAAAGACAAAATCCAAATATTGCGGGGAACACCGGTTGCAAATGCCGCGGTTTTCGACATCGTTCGCGAAATACCTCAAAAAGTATTTCATGAAACCTTTCAGAACGTATTTGACGTTAGCCTATCGCCTGAAACCGAGGCAATTAAGGAGAAAATGCGACGCGGGATTCCCATAGCCGCAAATTATGAGATCTGCTTCGGTTTGAAGACTGGTGACGACGAGAAGTACCTGCACCATAAGAAAGGACTGCATCCAGACGACAAGCCATTGCTTCGTGGAGAGGACGTCAAACGGTACGAAACAAAATACAAGGGCGAATATGTTTGGTATGTGCCAAAAAAAATGAGGGCGCATCGTCAAACGGCACGTCCAGGCGAACCGCTTCGCTTTGAACAGCCAAAGGTTTTGGTCAAAGACACATCGGCGGACTTTGCTGGTACCTATGACCCGGATCACTTTTACGTGAAAGATGTTCTTATCATCATAGCTAAACCGGACTTGGCGAAGAATTACGATCTTCGATTTGTCGCCGGTGTGGTCAATTCCACTGCGCTCCGTTTTTATTACAGAACTACATTTAAGACGCTGCATGTTCAAAACGAGGAACTGGCCAGCCTTCCGCTTCCCAAAATCGATTTTGCAAATGCTTCAGGCGCGGCGCGACACGACCGGCTAGTTGATCTCGTCGAGCAAATGCTGGCAGCCAAGAAGCAGTTGGCCGGCTCGCAGAGCGACAAAGACAAGGATTTTTACGCCAACCGCTGCGACGGCCTCGACCGCCAGATCGATGCCCTGGTTTATGAACTTTACGAGCTTACCCCTGCTGAAATTAAAATCGTAGAGGAGACGATGAAATGAATGCGGCAAAAAGTCTTCCACGAAAACGCAACAGACCGCGAGCTTGGACAGCCTTTGTCCCAGGCGGCTAAATAGAATTGTGTATATGAAACATTACGCGCCAGTCACGAATTTTGAACGTCAAATCAGTTATTGCCCGCTCTATCTGGCATGGCGGATTCTGGATGAGGCTCGCGACTATTTTCGCACTCCGATCCCGGAAGCTTACGCGGACAGGCTCGCCTGCCGGGGCGAAGCCGTGTTTGCAAAGCATCCATTTTGGCAGCAGAAGTTCCAATCTCCGCGCGGACGCGATGCCATCCTGGCCAGCATGAGACATTGGCTGGCGGGTGTGCTGGCGCGCGAACATCCGGCGCTGTTCCGCGACCTGCCGGAAAATTTCAAAGTTGGTCTGCCGCTTCCACCGCGGCGATTGTCGAAGCCAAAAAGAATTCGCAGAAGAAGTCCGGCGGCAACCTCGTATCATCACCGCGCTCACGGTTGCGAGCTGTTGAGCGTTTGACGCCGCTTTTTAACTATCATGGAGGCGTCAAGGGGTTCCGCATAATCACATATATCGTTGTTCATTTTTGTTGAGGGTTGACAGTTTATTGACCAGCAATCCCGGCGGCCCGACTTCAACCCTTTCTAACCGCGAACGACGCGAACAAATTTCCCCGATTCCTTTTCTCTTCGTGTGCTTCGTGCCCTTGGTGGTGGTAAATCCGGGCCGTTCGCGCGTGATCGGAAAGTTTGCCCAAATCAATTTAGCGGCACGCCGCGGCGGATATAAGTGGGCACGTCCAGGTCTTCGCCGTTGCGGATGGTGGGGTCGCTTTTCTCGAAGCGGCCTTTGAAAATGATTTCCAACGGCAATTCTTTTTGCAAACGCGAGAGCTTCTTGCGTGATCGCCCGCCCTGGACGCGTATGATTTGCTCTTTCTTTTCCTCCGATAACACTGGCGGCGGAGCGCCAAATCGGGAAGTGGATCGCTCTTGGACCGTCGTGTCAAGGAACTGCATGGATTCGAGTTTGTCCGGCGCCGAATCTTGGAGCGGCTGCGGCACCTCCTCCTGGCGTCTGCGCGAAGCGATGAGTGTGACCGAGAGACGGCCGGCGAATGCTTCGTCAATGACTGCGCCAAAAATGATGTGCGCGTTCTCGCACTGCCGATGCAGCGGCTCCATTAACTTGTTGATTTCATTCATCGTCATCTCCGGGCCGCCGACGATGCTGACCAGCAAGGAATCCGATTCATTGAGCACCTGGCCGTCATCCAGTAACGGGTGAGCCAGCAGTTTCTCGGTGACTTGTTCCGCGCGCTTTTCCCCTGCAGCCTCCGCCGTGGCGAAGAAGCTGGCGGCATGACGGCCTCGAGTGACAGAGCAAAGGTCGGCAAAATCAACATTGATCAATCCGGTTTGCGTCAACATGCGCCAGATGCCGCGCAAGCCGTCGGCCAGCAGGCCGTTGCTGATTTTGAATCCTTCCAACACGCTGGTATTCTCATCCAGCACTTTAAAAAGCTTTTGGTTGGGCAAACAGATGACCGCATCAGCGTGCGTTTTGAGATGCTGCAATCCGGTTTGAGCTTGAAACTGTCGGCGGGTGCCCTCGAAATCGAAAGGCAGTGTGACCAGAGCCAACACGAGCGCGCCTTTTTCCCGCGCCACGCGCGCAAAAACCGGCGCAGCGCCTGTGCCGGTGCCGCCACCGAGACCGGCCAATAGAAAAACGATGTCTGCGCCGTCGCAGAACGAACGGATCTTCTCGATGTCTTCCTCCGCCGCGGCGCGGCCTAATTCAGGATCGCCCCCAGCGCCGAGGCCGCGGGTGCGGTTTGCGCCGAGAACGAACTTTGCCGGCGTGGCGCACGCTTCGAGCGATTGGGCATCGGTATTGACGGCGAGAAAATCGACGCCGCTGAAACTGGCCTGGGAAGCGAAGCCAGCGGCGTTGCAGCCCGCGCCACCAAGGCCAAAGACTCTCAGGACAATTTTTTTCTTGATCGCCGTTTCTTCGACATTTTCAAAGGGGTCGTTCATGGTTACTTTTTAAAGAGTTCAGTCAGCGTTTTTCTTATTCCACCCGCAAGGCCGGCGGCCGGCTTGCGCTTCTGTTGCAAGGAGCCGAACTTGACCAGTCCAATGGCGGTGGAGAATTCCGGTTGATCCAGGGCGGATTTGAGGCCGCTAATGGAGTTGGTCTTGCCCAAAAAGGCGGGCATTTGAAAGATATTCTCCGCGAGCTTTTGGATGCCAGGAATTCTCGCTCCGCCACCGCAGATGAAAACCCCCGCCCGCAGCCGATCCAGCAAACCCAGGCCCGAAAGCTCTGCTTCAATCAATTCGAAGCTTTCTTCCAAACGCAGCGACATGATGCGGCGAAGATGTTCGAGATTGATGATTTTGGGAGGCAGACCCAATTCACCGTCGGACGAGATCGTTTGTCCCTTGACGGATTCGTCGGCGAAAGCGCCACCGTGCTCGATCTTCAACAGCTCCGCCCGTTTGAGCGGGACTTTCAGACCGTAAGCCAGGTCGTTGGAAATGTGATCTCCTCCGACGGCAAGCACGCCGGTGTGTTTGATAATGCCATCGGAATAAACGACGTAATCTGTCGCGCCGGCGCCGAGATCGATGACCAACGAGCCGAGTTCCTTTTGCTCGTTGGAAAGCAGCGCCAGGGCCGAGGCCAAACCTGTAAAGACGATTTCTTCGACTTCCAATTGCAGGCCGCGGACCACGGCGATGGAATTCTTCAAGCGATCGACATGGCCATGCACGACGTGCACATCCACCTCGACCTTCGCGCCATACATGCCCACCGGGTTCTGAATTCCAAGTTGGGAATCGACCTGGAAAAGTTGGCGAATAGCGTGAACGACCGTGTTATCGACAGGCAGATTGATGGCCTTGGCATTTTTGACCACGTCCTGCGTGTCGTCGATGGTGATTTCGCGATCAGCCGAGACGACCGGATGGACACCGTGATTGTTGAAACCGCGAATATGATTTCCTGTGACGCCGAGATAGACACTGCGAATTTCGGCATTGGCCATTTGCTCGGCTTCGACGATGGCGTTGCGCACATCCTCGCTGGCCAGAGCGGCATCGGCAATTTCACCCTTGCGCACGCCGCGCGAGCGGGCCTGGCCGAGGCCGATGATGTTCAGAGCGTTGGCGGCATTGATCTCGCCCACCACGGCGCAGATTTTGGATGTGCCTATTTCGAGGCCAACAATAATGGAGGAAGAATCAAACATGTTTCCTTTTCGGGCGTGAAGGTTTGACAGCGCGCGGAATGACCGGCGGAACGGTGGCAGCCGCGACCCAATGGACGGGTAAATTGTTGGAAATGGAGAGATCGAGCGTGGCGATGGCCCGGCCCCATTTTTGGTACTGATTGTAAATGAGACGCCAGCGGCGTAATTGGACATCAAAATGGCTAAGGGAAAACGTAATCTCCGCCTTTTGGCTGGTGGTCACTTGCAAAATTTCCGGCACCGAAATATTGATGCGCTCGATTTCGACCATGCCCGTCATGGGCGAATGATCGAATTCGCGCACTAGCGCCACCGCCGCGAGGATTTGCGGCGAAGTGACCTGCCTGCCCAATTGCGGTTCCGCGCCCGGCACGCCGACGAGGATGGGCAGCCGTTCATTGGGATCCGGCGGCGCGACGCGCCAAACGGGGTCGAGAGGCTTCATCACATAACCGTCTTCGTCAAAATCATACACGACTTGCTCCATCGCCCCGGTTGGTCCTTTTTGGGTAACGATGGTTTGCGCCACGGGATCGCGTTCATTGACGGTGAGCTTGAGGGTGTGGGGCAATTGACGTTCCACCGCCACGGATTGAATCGGCGCCTGCATTTCAAGATCGCGTTTGAGGCGCATCAAATCCAGGGCCATCAAATTCTCGCCAATCTTCACCCTGGCCCAGGATCGGATAATGTCGCGGGTGAGAACGCCATCGGTTTGAACGTTAATTTGCTGAATGGCAAACGCATCGTTTTGGTAGATCAAAATATCCAGCAGCCACTCTCCGCCGCGCCAAAACACCAGGCCCACGACGGCCAGACAAAAAACCACCGCCAACCCCATCCCAATCTTGCGCATACGCGCCGCGCGGGTCTGGCTGGTGCGCAATTTGACGTCCAGCCCGTGCTCGCGCTCCGGCGAGCGCCGATTTTTTGGTTTTCTTTTTAGCCAGCCAAACATTTTATTTTTTCTTGGATCGGTTTAGCGACAGGTCGATCATCCGCTGGCACAGTTGGGCATAACTCAAGCCAGCCGCGGCGGCAGCTTCCGGTAAAATGCTCAATTCGGTCATGCCCGGCAGCGTGTTGACTTCCAGCACCACGGGGTCGCCGTTGGGCCGGACCATCACATCGACGCGCGCAAAATCGCGCCCGCCAACGGCTCGAAAAGCGCCCATGGCCGCCTCTTGAATGCGGGCGGTCTGCGCAGGATCGAAAGGAGCCGGGCAAAAATGTTCGGCCGCGCCGGGAGTATATTTATTGTTATAATCAAAGAAGCCTTGCTTGACTCGGATTTCAGCCACGGGCAGCGGTTGGTCGCCCAGGATTCCCACGGTGGCTTCGCGGCCCACAATCTTCTCTTCCATCAGCACTTGAGAATCGAAACGAAAGGCTTCCGCCAGCGAAGATTCCCATTGGCCCACGTGTTCGACCATCTGCAAACCGACGCTGGAACCCTGGCGCACGGGTTTGAGCACGACAGGCGGTCTCCAGCCGGCGGGCCAGGGTGCTTTTGGCGAATCCAGCACGACAAACCGCGCCGTGGGAACTCCGGTGGCGAGGCAGCGTTTTTTGGTTTGCACCTTGTCAAACGCCACCCGGCTGGATTCGGGGCCGCAACCGGTATAAGGCACACCGAGTTTCTCCAGTTCTTCCTGCACGGTCCCGTCTTCCCCATAAGTTCCATGCAACGCGAGGAAGACAATCTCGGTATCAGGCGGCAATTTCCAGCCCGGCTCCTTCGGATCGAGATCCTGGACCGTATGACCGAGTGAACGAAGCGCCTGGGCCACCGCCGCTCCAGACCGCAACGATACTTCCCGCTCGGACGAAGGACCACCCAGCATGACGGTGATATTTAGTTTGTGATCGCTCATTCGCCGATGATCTCCACTTCTTCGCGCAGTTCGAGGCCCCTCTCGGCCTTGGCGCGTTTTTTGATAAGATCAATCAATCCCAGAATGTCCGCCGCAGTGGCCGTCCCGTCATTGACGATAAAGTTTCCGTGCACTGACGAAATCACCGCGCCACCACGCCGCGTGTCTTTGAGACCAAGCTCGGAAATCAATTTTCCGGCAGAGATTGTTGGGGAGGGATTCTTGAAAATGCATCCGGCGCTGGGCTCTTTTGGTTGTGACTGCCATCGCTTTTGGTTGAATTCATTGGCGCGTTTGGCAATCGCTTCCTTGGAGTCGGGATGGCCCCGAAAAGTTGCCGCCAAGGCAATGTTTGTTTTGAAAAGCGGGCAGGAACGATATTCGGCGGGCACTTGGGCGATGTTGCGTTCTAAAACCTTGCCGTCATCGTTCATGAATCGAATCTGAGTGATGATGTCGAAGGTCGCGCTGCCCATGGCGCCGGCATTCATGCGGAGAGCGCCGCCGACACTGCCCGGAATGCCTTCCAGAAATTCCAATCCTCCCAAATTGAATTCGCGTGCCTTGGCGGCCACGGCCTTGAGCCTGGCTCCCGCGCCGCAGCGCAATTCGCAGTCCTTCACTTCAATGGCAGAAAACGCAGGGTGTGCCAGACAAATGACGACGCCGCGAACGCCGCCGTCGCGGATTAGTAAGTTCGAGCCGCGGCCCAGCAGCATGAACGGAACATGGTGCTCATGGCAGATTTGGACGACTTGCGCCAAGTCACCTTCCGAGGAGGGTTCAACGAAAACGTCCGCGCATCCGCCCACGCGCAACGTCGTTCTCTTGGCCAAAGGCTCGTTCTGATGCACTACCGCCTGCGGCAGCCGCGTCTTGAGCAGTTCGAATATTCGGCTGGGTTCGGGAGTGGTCATGGCCTCAGCAACTCAGGGCGCTCATCGGCTTGGCGGTGGCAACCTCACTGGCATGATCTTCCGCTTCGTTCCATTGCAGGATTTTCTCAGCAATCTGCGCCGCCGCTTTGGGCGAATGCCACGCGGACAGCGCCTGCCGCATGACGGAGCGATTCTTGCCGCGCAACAGGTCTAAAATTTCATTCGCAAGCTGTTCAGGCGTGGCCGTCTCTTGAGGCAACATGCGCGCCGCGCCGCTTTGTACAAAAGCGCGCGCATTAAAATTCTGGTGATTGTCGGCCGCGGTCGGATATGGAATCAACACCGAGGGCAACTGCCGCGCCGCCAGTTCGGCCAGAGATGAAGCGCCAGCCCTGCTTACGGCAACATCGGCCGCGGCGAGGGCTGTTCCCATGTCATCGAAAAATGAATGCACCAACGCCGGCAGGTTGTGCGCTTGGTAGCCAGCGCGGACTTTTTCCACATCCCGAGCGCCGGTCAGGTGCATGAATTGCAAATCAGGCACGGCTTGCCGCAAGGCTGGAACCGCCGCCAGCGCCAGTTCGTTTATTTTGGCGGCGCCTTGGCTGCCGCCCATGACAAGGAGCACTGGCGCTTCCGGTTTTAGTTTTAGCGATGTCCGCGCTTCAACCGCGGTCAGAGGACGGAGAAATTGCGGTCGCACCGGCATGCCGGAGACTTCGACCCGCTTCGCGCGCAATTGCGGCGCGGCGGTGGAAAAATAAACAAATGCGCCGTCCACCCAGCGAGCCAGCCAGCGATTGGCCCGGCCCGGAATGCTGTTGGACTCGTGCAGAAAGGTTTTTGCGCCGCACCGTTTGCCAGCCGCCACCGGTGGAGCACTGATAAAACCGCCCATGGCGAGAACGACATTGGGGCGCTGATGAGCGAACAGCCGGCGGGATTGGTTGTAAGATTTGCAGAAGCCGGCGATAAATCGAATCCACCCGCCGCGGTTCAAACCCACTGCGGGAAGGGTCACAATTTCCATGCCGGAAATGGAAGCGATGGCCTGCTGATCGACGTCTTTAGGCGACACCATCAGAGTGACGCGGCAACCGCGCTGCCGCAATTCCTCCGCCACAGCCAAACCCGGAAAAAGGTGCCCGCCCGTCCCACCGCAAGCGATGACGGCGGAGGCGGACGGATGGGATGGCGGTGAGTTTTCAGGCATGAGCGATTTCCGGTTCTGCTTCGAATGGATTGGACGCTTTTTTCGGGACGATTTCTATCGCAAAACGGGAAATGCTGGTAAGCAGCCCGACCGAAACGAGCATAAGCACGAGATTGGAACCACCGTAACTGATGAATGGCAGCGGCATTCCTTTGTTGGGCAGCATGCCAGTGACCACGCCGATGTTGATCAAGGCTTGCAAGCCGATCATAAACGTCAGGCCCGTGCCGAGAAGCAGTCCAAAAGCGTCACTTGATCGCCGCGCAATGATCGCACCGCAGACGATCACTACGACAAAAAGCAACAAAACGGCCATCGTCGCGACCAGCCCAAGTTCCTCGCCGATGATCGAAAAGATAAAATCCGTGTGGTGTTCGGGGACAAAACCCAGTTTCTGCCGCCCGTTGCCTAATCCCAAACCAAACCATCCTCCCGAGCCGAGGGCAATCATCGCCTGATAAACCTGGTAACCAGCGCCTTCTTTGTTTTGTTCGGGATGGATCCAGGCCATGATGCGGCGCATCCGCATCGGATCATGCAGGAACGAAATGGCCAAACCGCCAATGGCAAGCACAGCGGGAGGAATCAAAAAGGTCAATCGCGCGCCCGCCACAATCAACATGGCCCCGCAAACTGCTGCCAGCAGAATGGTGCAGCCGCGATCCGGTTCGATGAAAATCAACGCCAATACCACTGCGATCACCGCTCCAGGAATGACCAGGCCTTTTTTGAATCCGGCCATCTGGCGTTGGTAACGGTCGCCGTAGGCTGCTATAAAGAGAATCAGGGCCAGCTTGGCCATCTCCGAGGGTTGAAAATGAGGAAGATGCGGCCGGCCAATCCAACGGTGGGCGCCATTTTTGGCAATTCCGATAAAAGGCGCAAACACAAGCATAAGCAAAAAGACCGACAATCCTAACAGCCAGGGGGAAAACTTCTTCAGGCGACGGTAATCTATGCTGGCCATGATGACACCGCAAATCAGCCCAAAAAAGCACCACGCCAATTGAGACAGCAGATAATGCGCTCCGACCTCGGGACCCGTGGTTGATTTATTGACGTCCATGTTCATGCTCGAGCTGTAGAGCATGACCATCCCTATGCCAATCAATACAGCCACACAAAAAATTAAAATGGAGGCGGCCCATTTCATCTTGGCGTGGACAGCATGGGACGCCAGGCAAGAGGGTTTTGCCCGGCGTCCCTATTTGCGACTTGTTTAGTTCGCCGCAACGGGCGAAGTCGTAGCCGGCCCGGCCGAGGACACCCTCATCGGAGAGGTCGCCGGGACAGCGGAAGCTGAAGCCGGAGCCATGGCCGGGGTCGAAACAGGGGCCGGCGTTGCGCTCGGTTCAGCGGTTGAAGCCTTGGATGTGGGCATCTTCAATTTTTGTCCGGCACGAATGGATGTGCTCTTGAGATCATTCATGGCCATGATCCTTTTGAAAGACGTCCCATGGTTCTTGGCGATCTTCGTCAACGTGTCGCCGGATTTCACGACGTAGAGTGATCCTTCGCCCGGTGTAGCATCGCCCGATGCAGTCGGCGCCGCGCTCGATGTCGAGCTTGCCGCCAACGAAGCTGTGCCGGCAGGAACCTGAAGCTTTTCGCCTATGCGCAACTTCTTCGCGTTGACGCCGGGGTTCGCATCCATCAAAGCCTTGAGCGAAACGCCATTTCTGTGAGCGATGGCTGCCAATATGTCGCCTTTGACGATGACATATTCCTTGCCTTCACCCGAAGCAGTCGGAACGGCCAGGTCGGATGGCTTGGCTGGCGGCACCGCGCTGGTCATCGGTTGTGTCGATGTTGGCGCAGGGGCGGCCGAAGTAGCGGTCCCAGCGTAGGCATTGCTGATGTTCGGGTTGACAGTCGTTGGCATGTCAACAGTCGTGCCTGTCGAAACTGGGGCGCCGGCGGTAGTCGAACCGGTCGCCGGCGTTGTATCGGCCGGCGAGGCGACGGTGGGATCCTGTTTGACGAGGTCCTTGGTGGAAGTGTCCTTGCACCCTTGCAAAAGCATGCCGCTGATGACCACGACGTGAACTGCCAGGATCATTAGGACTTTGACATAGAGACTGGATTTTCCCCGGGGCGGAGTTGCGCCCTGCGGGATGAGTGGGCTTGGAGTATTCATATTGACAAGTTGCTTTCTGTTATATTTTGAGGATTGTTTTTATTCAATTTTGCGCCGGGGTTTTCCCTCAAAAAACCACGGAGCAAAGCGTAAAAAAGTATAAATGGCGTAAAAAGGCTCATTTTTTATGCAATTTTTTCTAATGCTGCCATTTCGATAATCTTATTAAATCCGGTATCTAGTGGCTCAGGAGCCTCCACGCCACAATGGCTTGGGGCCGGTGAGCCGCCAACCAATCGAAGCAAGAATTCACCCGCTTGGGAGTCTGTCGATAAAAACCAACGCTCGAACAAGCTGGTAAACGCCAATACTTCGCCGCCTCGAAACGACGCCCTCGCCGCTTCAGTTTTTTCTTGTAACAAAAACAGCGCTTGGGCGCAAGCGGGAAAATGCGTTTTCTTGGGAAAATCTTTAAAATGGATTTGGCAGCGCGCGTTCATCGAATTTTCAGCGTGCTTAGGGCGACGACGGCGCACAGCACGCACATAATATAAAAACGGTTCACCACCTGGGACTCGTGCCAGCCCTTTTTTTCAAAATGATGATGGAGCGGGGCCATCAGGAAAATGCGTCGGCCCTGGCCATATTTATATTTGGTGTATTTGAACCAGGTCCTCTGAATGAGCACCGATCCCGCTTCGGCCACAAAGACTCCGCCCGCCAGGGCCAGCAGCAAGGGCTGATGGATGAGCACGGCAATCATGCCGAGCACGCCTCCCAACGCCAGCGATCCTGTGTCACCCATAAAAACCTGGGCTGGATGACAATTGAACCACATAAAGCCCAGGCTCGCGCCAATCATGGCCGCGCAAAACACGGTCAATTCTCCCGCGCCCGAAACGTGGGGGATTTGCAAATAGCCGGCTGTGTTTTTATTTCCTGATAGATACGTCAAAACCAAGAACACGAAGGAAACAATGGCCGTGCATCCGATGGCTAGCCCATCGAGGCCGTCGGTCAGGTTGACCGCGTTGGAACTTCCCACGATGGTCATTGAAGTTAAAATGATTCCGAGAACCACACCGAACGCGCCGTGAGCTATCGGATATTTGTAAAAGGGCACCATCACCTGACTGACCAATGCGCTGGTGGCCGGCAACCGCCAGAGGTAAAACGCCACAAAGACAGCCAGGATGCCCTGCACCCAAAGCTTGATGAATTCCTGGACCCCTTTGCTGTTTTGCTGGGTGATCTTGGCATAGTCATCGATGAAACCGAGACCGCACAGCACGACCACACTTAGAAGAGTCAACTGAATGAGTGTGTTCCATTGCGCCCAGAGCAGAGTGGTCACGTCCAGCACCATCACGATCATCAATCCGCCCATGGTGGGAGTGCCGCGCTTGCTCACAATCCGGGCTTGCAGATTTCCGGCTTCCTCCGCGCGGTCGGCATAATCCTGGCCAAACTTCAATTCCTTGAGCCAGACGATCATGCGCGGCCCGAGCCACCAACTCAGCACCAATGCTGTTACCGCCGCGCCGGCGCTGCGAAAAGTGATGTAGGAAAACAGCCGCATGAAAGAAAATGCTCCCTGCAAAGGTGTGTTTTTCACCAGCCAAAGCACTTTTAGGCTGAAGTAATAGAGCATCTTAAGGGTGGTGTTGGCCGTTGATTCCGCACGTGCTCAATGCTTCAGTGATGCGTTCCAACCGCATGGAGCGTGAAGCCTTGACCAGCACCACGTCGCCGGGGCGGGCAAATTCTTTCACAGCCTGCGCCGCCAGTTCCACTTCATCGATCTCGACCACGCTCTTCAATCCTGTGGCTCGAGCGGCGGCTGCTATCTCACATCCGCTCCGGCCAATGGCGAACAAATGGTCCAATCGCGAAGTGGCCGCGCGGCGACCTACTTCAAAATGGGCGGCGCGAGAGCAATCGCCCAATTCGGCCATCTCGCCGAGCACCGCCACCCGCCGGCCTGTACACGGCAATTCTCGCAAGGTCTGCAATGCAGCCAGCATCGAATCCGCATTGGCGTTGTAACAATCGTCAAGAATACGGATGCCGCCAGGATTGGACATTTGCAGGCGCATCTTGGCCGGTTCGCATGAAAGCAAACCGCGCTGGATTTGATCGCGGTCGAGGCCCATTTCCGCGCCGACGGCGAAGGCCAGGAGGGCATTGACAATCTGGTGGCGGCCCAAAAGTCTGATGCGATATTCGCCGGACAATCCCGGGTAACGGCAATCAACCGTAAAAACCGATCCATTTTCGTCCACGAGCACGTCGCTCGCCGCACAATCATGGCTGCGATCATGGCCCACCAGGACGACCCGCGCACGAGTGCGACGAGCCAGAATCTCGCTCCAGGGGTTGTCGCCATTGAGAAATAAAACGCCATCGGCGGGAAGGCATTCGCCAATAGATCCCTCCTCGCGCACGACGCCGACAAGATCACGGAAGAATTCCAGATGTTCGCGGCCTATGCTGGTGATGACACCAAATCGAGGGGCCATCATGTCGAGCAATGGCTCTAATTCCCCTGGATGATTAGTGCCTGCTTCCAATACAGCCGCCTGATGAATCCGCTCCAAACGCAGCAATGTAAGTGGAACCCCCACGTCATTGTTGAAGCTGGATTCGCTCCAGAGCGTGGCGCTTCTTTGCCGCAACACGGAGGCGATCAATTCCTTGGTCGTCGTTTTGCCATTGGAACCGCCGACGGTCACGACCGGCAGGTCAAATTCGCGGCGGTAAACCGCTCCCAAACGGCCCAGGGCCTGTCGCGCATTCTCGACGAGAATGACAGGGCAGGCGTTGAAGCCGTGCGGCAGTTTTCTTCGTTCCGCCACCACGGCGGCGGCGCCTCGCTCAACGGCGGCGGCCAGGAAAGCGTGGCCGTCGAAGCGTTCGCCCGCCAGCGCGACAAACAAATCTCCCGGTTCGACTTGGCGCGAATCGGTGGAGATGCGCACGATGGCGCGGGCGTTTGTGCCGTTGAGGAGTTCACCTTGCATGGCTTGAGCGATATATTCGAGGCTACGGGGTTCCATAATTTATTGACGCCTTTCCGGTGCGGCCGCCGCCAGGACGGGCGGCTCCGCCGGTTCCGGGGCGATGTCGGGTTTAATGTTCAAGTAATTGGCGGCTTGTTCGGCAATGGCATGAAAAATAGGCGCGGCGGTTTCACCGCCAAAATGCCCATCCTTCGGGTCGTCCATCACCACGGAGATACACAGCTCCGGGTTGTCCGCCGGGAAAAAACCAACGAATGAGGAGAAAAACTTATCGACGTAATGGCCATTTTCGGCTTTCGACGCAGTGCCGGTCTTTCCGGCCACGGTGTAGTGGTCCAGATGCGCTTTGGGAGCGGTGCCATCTTTGGTCGGAACAGTTTTCAGCGCCTTGACCATGTCGCGGATCGCTTCGGTCCCGGCCACGCGCCGGACAGCTTGAGGCTGATATTGAAGGACGGTCGGACCGCCAGGCTCATCAAAGCGGCTGACGATCATCGGGCGCATCAACACTCCGTCATTCGCAATGGCGCACATGGCCATGACCATTTGCAGCGGGGTCACGGCCACGCCCTGGCCCATGGGAATCTGAGCAATTGAAACCTTGGTCCAATTCGTCACGGCGTGGACAATTCCCGGCTGTTCTCCGGGCAAGGTAATGCCTGTGCGCTCACCGAACCCAAAATTACGCATGTATTGCCAGAGGGACTCCTTGCCCAGCCGAATGCCGATTTGGGCCGCCCCGATATTGGATGATTTGGTGATGATGTTTTCCACGGTGAGGAGTCCGTACGGACTGTGGTCATGTAACGTGTGACCGGCATAAAAGAAATGGCCCATGCCGCAGTCAAATACATCATTGAGGGTGATGAGATGCTCATTCAGAGCCGCCGTCACCACCACGATCTTGAAAGTTGAGCCAGGCTCGGCCACGTCCGTTATCACGCGGTTTCGCAAGGCATCCATCGGATACCAGCCGGGATGGTTCGGGTCGTAGTTGGGCAATGTCGCCATGGCGAGAATTTCACCCGTGCGCGGCCGGGCTATGATGCAGGAAATGCTGATCGGCGAATGCTCTTCGATACCTATTGCGAGTTCTTTTTCTACGATGTTCTGCAAACCGGCGTCGATGGTGAGCACCACGTTAAGGCCATCGTGGGGCGCGACATCCTCTTCCCGGTAGGGAACCAGTTCCCGTTTGCGTCGATCTAATTCCGTTTTGCGCCAGCCCGCGACACCAGCCAGCTTGGAATTGAATGAGCACTCGATGCCATTTATGCCGATTTGCTCTTCGTCCCCGGTCACGAAACCAACCACGTGCGCGGCCAGGCGCTGGCCGGGGTAATAGCGGATTTGATCGTCCTCAGTGAAAATTGCCTTGGCGCGAAGATCGCGATAAAACGCGCGCTCCGGCGAGGAGAGCTTAGATTCGTCAATGCCGAAGGAGAGCGTTGCCATGGTTTGCCGGATTTTTTCCCACGTCGCCAACGGCACTTTGCGTTTGAGCACAACATATTTGGAGATATTGGTCTTGCCGTTTTCTTCCCACACCCGGGGAACCAACCGCTCCGCCAAAAATGATTCGTTGGTTTGCAGTAACGGAGCCAAAATGCGCGCCACCCCTTGCCGCATCGGCCCGATCAAAGTTGGATCGGCGCAAATGACTTTCGCCTGCTGGCTCATGGCCAGAGGCGTGCCGCGAATGTCCAGGATTTGGCCGCGCACGGGCAGGCGTTCAATGGTGCGAACGGTGTTTTGTTGGGCCAGCGCCTGGAATTCTTCATGATGGGCGACCTGCAAATCAACCAGCCGGTAGCCCAGCGCCCCCAACGCTCCACCGAGGCAGAGTGCCATCGCGTACAATTTGGCGTACTTCGTCACCACAAACATTTTTTATCAGCCGTCCGCCCGCGCCGTTCAGTTCCTCCTTCCGAACAACGCGAGCGGCGGCTAAATCAGTTTTTTCTCGCGGTCAGGGCCACATCGACTCGCCTCGGACCAGCCGGCGAGGTTGCGGGTGGAGCTTCGTAATCAGGCGTGTCAACCAAACGGATGACTTGCGAAAGCTCCGGCGGCCCCAGACCCAGTTTTAATTGTTTAACCCGGGCATCCAAAACCCATTGGGAACTCAAAGTGGCCAATTGGTCGCGCCGGATTTTGTTCTGGCGCTGCAAATCTGCCAGCCGCACTTCGTGCTCCTTGACCTGGCGTCCGAGGAGGTCAATCTGGTTCTTATACCAGACGTAACCCAGCCCCAGGCCGGCAAAGAGCACGCACAAGGCCACTGCTGACAGGACCGGCCCCACGCGAACGGCGGCATCATTTTTTCTGTTTCGAGCCATCTTTGTTTTCCCGATTTCTCGGTCAAATACTCAGTTTTTCCAACACACGGCATTGCGCGCTGCGGCTGCGCGGATTGTCCTTCAACTCGGCTTCGCTGGGCATCAGGGCTTTCCGCCAAACCCACCGCAGCAGGGGCGCTCGCGGCCGTCTTAATTCCGGCACATCCACTTCGCCGGGCGATTCATAATCCCGCGACAGCCGGCGGCCGAACTCTCGCACAATACGGTCCTCCACCGAATTGAATGAAAGGACGGCCAGCCTGCCGCCGGGTTTTAAAATCCTTACTGCCGCTTCCAACCCGCGTTGCAACGAGGCCATCTCATCGTTGACCGCTATCCGCAATGCCTGAAAAATCTTTGTCGCAGGATGTGTTTTCCGTCCTGCGCGCGGCGAAATTTTCTCCACCAATGCCGCCAACGGCCGCGTGCGTAACAAAGGGCTTTTCTCCCGCTCCGCCACAATTGCCCTGGCAATTCGCCGGGACCGTTCTTCGTCTCCGTACCGCCAAAAAATTCCGGCCAATTCCTCCGCGTCCGTCTCTTGCAGCAACTTGGCCGCCGTCAATTCCTGCCGCTGGTCCATGCGCATATCCAGCGGGCCATCTTCCTGGAAGCTGAACCCGCGCTCGGGCAGATCCAACTGAGGCGAGCTTACCCCCAGATCCAATAACACTCCGTCACAGCTCTCCGGCTGGACCCAATCTGCCAGCTCGGCATAGTTTCCCTGCCGAATCTCAAAGCGTCCCGTGAAGTTGGATAGTCGGGCCTTGGCTGCTTCCACAGCCATTCCATCCCTGTCGCAACCCACCAATCGTCCCGTCGGTCCGCTTGCTCTCAGAATCGCCGCTGCGTGCCCACCGCCACCGACGGTTCCGTCGGCGATAACGCTTGTCGGACTCGGGCGGAGGGCTTCCAATACCTCCGCCTCCATCACCGGTTTGTGAGAATAGCCTGGCACTGTTCATGGGTTTGCCGTCACCTTCTCAAGCTCCACGTTTTCACGTTCAACCGGTTTTTGCGCCTTGTTCCCCGCTTTTTTCTCAATCATGACCACCTCCAGGTCGTCTTCGCTTAAATCGTTGCGGATCACTTTGATCTTTTCCAACGCCAGCTCCGTCTGAAATGTCGGAATGACAAACGGCGCCGCCTTCCGCCAAGGATTCAAATTCTGTATCCAGCCCGTGACGATTTCGGCCAATTGACTCCAAAATCCAGGCTTCGCCGACTGGTGCTGGGCCGGGGATGCCTTAGCCGGGATCACCGGTTCAACTTTGCCGGCGTTCACCGTCGCAGCCTTGGCGAAGGCGGCCTTTCCTTCTTCCTTCGGCGGTTTCGCTGTGGGTTTGGATTGCTCAAAAAGCGCGGTTTGGTCGTTTTGAGCCTTTGGGTGGATTGTTGTGGGAACCGGGCATTTAAACCCGGAAAATCTTGGAAAGACGCCATCGCCAACCAGCTTGTAACGGCCCGGACGTTCCTTTAGCCCACCTATGGTGCGACCCTTGGTCAAGAGGCTGATTGGGTTCATATCATTCTCCCATCATCTCCAAAGCTTGTTTCCAAGTAGCGCTGTCTTGCGTTTTGGCTTCGGCATGGCGGGTAGGCGACCAAATTTCAAAACGATCCAGCAGCCCAACGAGCACGGCCTGGTTCGAAATATCGGCCTCGGTCGCCATTTCTTCCGGGATGCTCAAACGGCCGGCGGCGTCCAGCTTCAGGCTGGTGGAAAAACTGCCAATCATGCGTTTCAAAGCCGGTTTTTTGCCAATGTCTTGCATGGCTTCAATTTCGGCTCGGAATTTTGCCCACGCCGGGGGAGGAAACACGCGCAAACAGGTCCCCGCCGGATGTTTGGGCCACACGACGACCGTAAATTCCATCGGTTCCTTGGGTCTCCAACGAAATGGCACAGGCAACCGCCGCTTGTCGTCCAAGCTGTGGCGATAAACCAGGCTGTAAGTCATGTCGCTGTCGTTCGGCATTTGCGTCGCGTTTATTCACAAAAGCTACTACTGCTACCCACTTTCTTCTAGTAATACCCACCTTTTCCCACACTTTCCTACGAATGTCAAGGGAAAAGTTATTCACAATGTTATTAACAGCCGCCGCGGCGATGTTTTCGAGGACGTCTGCGGATTTCCCTTTGCACTTAAAGACGCCTCGGCAATAATGCAGGCACAACTCATGAACGAGTGGAATATCCAGTCGCGCTCCCGCTTATGCCAGTCCTGCGAGAAGCCGTTTGCCGACAAGCAGCCTTATCACACGGTGCTGATCGAGGACAAACAACAGTATCACCGCCTCGATTTGTGCCCGGCTTGCTGGGAATCGCAACATCGCGACGGCTCCAGTGAACGCAAAGGTTTCATCTCCCAATGGCAGGGCGTTTATCATGCCCCGCCCGCCGCGCCGGTTGACGCCATCCAGAAGGAGTCGGCTGAATCTCTGTTACGCAAGTTGATTGAGACCCATGATCCCAAGCATGGCCCGGTCTGTTACATCCTGGCGGTGATGCTGGAACGGAAACGGATTTTGAAGGTCAAAGAGCAAATCAAGGACGACGGCGGGCGAGTCTTTGTTTATGAACACGCTGCGACAGCCGAAGTTTTCACCATTCGCGATCCCAATCTTCAACTGGATCAACTGGAGGAAGTGCAACGCGCCACAGCCGACCTTCTGGCGCATGGATTGAATCCGCCACCGCCGGCCGATTCCTCCTCAGCGGCGCAACCTTCAGATGCCGCATCAGCACCCGTGGCGGTGCCGGCGGAAAGTTTAAGCGCAAATCCGTAGAGTAATGACGGCGCCGGACCTCAACACGCTCCAGACGGAGATTCAATACACGTTTCGGGACCCGGCCCTGCTGCGACAAGCGCTGACCCATCCCTCCGTGGCGCACGAACAGGGGCGCGCGGTGCAGCACAATCAACGCCTGGAGTTTTTGGGAGACGCCGTGCTTGGATTAGTCTTGACAAGAGAACTGTACGACAAGTTTCCCGAAGTCAGCGAAGGTCCGTTGACCAAGGCGCGGGCGCAAATGATCAACCGCCGCACGCTGGCCGAGCAGGCGCGGCAAATCAATTTGCAAGACCATCTGATTTTGAGCCGTGGCGAAGAGGCCAATCGAGGCCGGGGCCGCGCCTCCGCCCTGGCAGACGCCTTCGAAGCGTTGATCGGCGCGGTTTTTCTGGATGGCGGTTTTGAAGCGGTGCGCACATTTTTGCTTCATTCTTTTCGTCGCGCCTTCGGGGAGTTGGCGGTCATTCCTACACTTGACAATCCGAAAGGCGAATTGCAGGAGATTCTGCAAGCCAAGTCGCCCGACGCGCCGCATTACGAAGTCGTCCGCTCCACCGGCCCGGATCACGACCGGGATTTTGAATGCGTCGTTTCGCACGGAGGAGTCGAATTGGGTCGCGGCCTTGGCAAAAGCAAAAAGTCCGCCGAGAGCGAAGCCGCCATTGTAGCGCTGAAAAAATTGCGAGGGTAAAAATTAGGAAGCCGGCCTAATCATAAGGAGGCCGTCCGCGCAGAAATTTTTCCGCGCCGGCGAGGTCGTCAGTGTTGATGAGGTCAACGCCGTCCTCCCGTATTTCCTGCCAGAACGCGGGGGTGTCCGGCGCACCCCAGAATCGGGCTTTGGCATGGAGTTGATGCGCCTGCCGGACGATCAGGCGGACTTTCTCCCGTTCCTTTTGAGGAATCGGGCCGTCCCCGCGCCAGGTGAAATATCGGCTCCAGTTGTCGCTGACCCAAAGCAGAGTACTTTGAGGGTCGGGTTTGTCCAAATCGGCGAATTCTCCATCCAGCCCAGCAATGCGCCTTGGCTCCAGCGCCAGCATTTCTCGCGGCCGGTTTCCGGTGAGGACGACCGTCACGGCCCGGCGCGTGACGCCGTTGGAGACAAACTCGGTCAAGATGTCGCGGTAATCCAGCAACACGCGGTTCAGGACGGTATAAGTGGGATTCGCCTCCGTCTTTGTGTCAATTAAAAGATAAAACACGGAATCGCCGTTGGTATAAATCCGGCCGCCGTAGTGTGTGGCCCTGGCGCGCAAAGGATCCAAATAGAGTGCCTGCAAAGTCCGTCCGGGTATGACTTCCTTGCGACCATGGGCTACCAATAATTGTCCGTCCACCAGGTGAATATCGGCTTCGACACTGGCAAATCCGTGGCTTAGGGCGTCAAAAAGCGGATGGGTGTGCTCGTAATCGTTGTGGGCGTGGGCATGAATCAAGGGAGGCCGGCAGGCCTCTTGATCAACGGTTTGAGCGCGCCCAACGGCGTCAAGAAGAAACAGAGCCAACAGAATGAGCCAATTTTGAGGCCAGCGGGACATCAGGGGAGGTTGGTAGCGCCCATCAGAAAACGGTCGCACTCGCGCGCGGCCCCGCGCCCCTCATTGAAGGCCCAAACGACCAGGCTCTGTCCGCGGCGGGCATCGCCGGCGGCGAAAACCCCGCGGACGTTGGTCGAGTACTTGTCGAATTCCGCTTTGACGTTGCTGCGCGCGTCACGTTCCAGCGCCAGTTGTTCCAGCAACGGCTGTTCCGGCCCTAAAAAACCCATCGCCAGGAGGACCAATTGCGCGGGACGCTCTTGCTCGGTTCCAGGCACTTCGGCGGCCGTGAACTGGCCTTTGTCATTGCGCTTCCACTCTATTTGCACGGTATGGATTGATTTGACATGGCCGGAAGCATCGCCGGAAAATTTCTTGGCCGTAGTCAAATAAATGCGAGGATCGCCGCCGAATTTAGCCGCAGCTTCTTCTTGACCGTAATCGAGGCGATAGACCTTGGGCCATTCAGGCCACGGATTATCGTGGGCGCGCGCTTCGGGCGGTTGGGGTAGAATTTCCAACTGCGCCAGGCTTTTGCACTGGTGACGCATGGCGGTACCGACACAGTCGGTGCCGGTGTCACCGCCGCCAATGACAATAACGTCCTTGCCTTCCGCGGAAATGAAAGCGCCGTTTTTATGGCCGTCCAGGAGGCTCTTGGTGTTTGCGTGCAAAAATTCCATCGCGAAATGGACCCCTTTGAGGTGCCGGCCTTCGACGGGCAGATCGCGCGGCTTGGTCGCGCCCGTGCAAAGCACGACGGCATCGAACTCGCGCATGAGATTGTTGGCGGGATAATCCTTGCCGACTTCTGTGTTCGTCAGAAAGGTAATGCCTTCGGCGGCCATTTGATCGACGCGGCGTTTCACCAGCTCCTTATCCAGCTTCATGTTCGGAATACCGTACATGAGCAGACCGCCGGGGCGGTCGGCGCGTTCGAAAACGGTGACCAGATGTCCGGCGCGATTAAGCTGGGCCGCCGCGCATAGTCCGGCGGGACCTGAACCGACCACGGCAACTTTCTTGCCGGTCCGAGACTGTGGCGGTTCGGGTTTGATCCATCCTTCGTTCCATCCGCGGTCCACGATGGCGCACTCGATATTTTTAATGGTGACCGGCGGCGAAATAATGCCAAGGACGCACGAGCCTTCGCACGGGGCGGGACAAACGCGGCCGGTGAAGTCGGGAAAATTGTTGGTTTTGTGGAGGCGTTCCAGCGCCTCATGCCAAAGCCCGCGATAAACCAGGTCGTTCCACTCCGGAATCAAGTTGTGAATGGGACAGCCGCTGGCCATCCCGCTCAGGAGATTGCCGGTGTGGCAGAAGGGAACGCCGCAATCCATGCAGCGGGCGCCTTGCTCGCGCAATTTCTGATCGTCGAGGTGAAGATGAAATTCGTTCCAATCGCGAATGCGTTCCAGGGCCGGCCGGTCCAGGGGCAGTTCGCGCAAGTAATCTATGAAACCTTCAGGTTTTCCCATGATGTCTGGTAGAAAGTGACAATTAACTGCCGCCGACGCGCGCCACGTCTTTGGCGTTCTCTTCAAATGCGGCCATGACGGCTTCTTCTCCGCTGAGTCCGGTTTGTTCGACGCGGCGCATGCATTGGAGCATGCGCTTGTAATCCTTGGGGATCACTTTGACAAATTTGGGCGCCATCTCTTCCCACTGCGCCAGCACTTTGAAAGCGCGCTGGCTGCGAGTGTATTGGGCGTGACGATTGATCATACGGCGGACTTCCTCGATTTCCTCGGGATCTTCCAGCTTCTCCAGCAAAACCATTTGTTGGTTGCAGTGCTTGCTGAATTGGCCCGCCTCGTCCAGGACCCAGGCCACGCCGCCTGACATGCCGGCGGCGAAGTTGCGGCCGGTTTGACCCAGCACGACCACGCGTCCGCCGGTCATGTATTCGCAACCGTGATCGCCGACCGACTCCACCACGGCGGAGACGCCGCTGTTGCGCACGCAGAAACGTTCTCCGGCCATGCCGCGAATGTAAGCTTCGCCGCTGGTCGCGCCGTAGAGAGCGACATTGCCGGTAATGATATTCTCCTCCGCCACAAAGGTGGAGCCTTCCGGTGGGTAAAGAATAATTTTGCCGCCGGAAAGACCCTTGCCCAAATAATCATTGGCATCGCCTTCCAGTGTCCACGTCAACCCCGGCGGCATGAAGGCCCCGAAGCTTTGCCCAGCCGAACCCTTGAAATGAATCTTGACCGTGTCCTCGGGCAATCCTTTGACGCCATGACGCCGGGTGAGTTCGCTGCCGAGAATAGTGCCCACCACCCGATTGACATTTTTGATCTCCAGCGAGGCAGTGACCTTTTCCCCGCGTTCCAAGGCCGGTTTGCAAAGGGCAAGCAGGGTCGTGTTGTCCAGGGCCTTGTCCAATCCGTGGTCCTGCGGGATCTGGCAATAACGGCCCACGTCGTCGGGCGCTTTTGGCTGGTAAAGGATGTTGGTGAAATCCAATCCGCGCGCCTTCCAATGGTCAATGGCCTCCCTGGACTCGAGCAAGTCAGTCCGGCCAATCATTTCGTTGACAGTGCGAAACCCAAGTTGTGCCATCAGCTCTCGCATCTCCTGCGCGATAAAGCGCATGAAATTGACGACGTGCGCCGGGTCGCCCGCGAAATTCTTGCGCAACTCAGGCTTCTGCGTGGCCACGCCGACAGGACAGGTGTTGAGATGGCACACGCGCATCATGATGCATCCCAACGCCACCAGCGGCGCCGTGGCAAATCCAAATTCTTCCGCTCCCAGGAGCGCGGCCACGACGACGTCGCGCCCGGTTTTCAATTGGCCGTCGGTTTCCACCGCGATGCGGCTGCGGAGATTGTTCAGGACGAGCGTTTGATGCGTTTCGGCCAGGCCCAACTCCCACGGAATGCCGGCGTGTTTGATGCTGGTTTGCGGTGACGCGCCGGTGCCGCCGTCATGTCCGCTAATGAGCACGACATCGGCATGGGCCTTGGCCACTCCGGCGGCAATGGTTCCGACGCCAACCTCGGCCACCAGTTTGACACTGATTCGCGCCTGTTGATTGGCGTTCTTCAAGTCGTGGATCAACTCCGCCAAATCTTCGATCGAATAAATGTCGTGGTGTGGCGGCGGAGAAATCAAGCCAACGCCGGGTGTGGCATGCCGGACTTTGGCGATCCACGGATAAACTTTCAGACCGGGCAATTGGCCGCCTTCGCCAGGTTTGGCGCCTTGCGCCATTTTGATTTGCAGTTCGCGGGCATTGACCAGGTAAAGGCTGGTGACGCCAAACCGGGCCGAAGCAACTTGTTTAATGGCGCTGTTCTTGGAATCGCCGTTAGGTTCGAGCTGGTAGCGGGCTGGGTCTTCGCCGCCTTCGCCCGTATTGCTCTTGCCGCCGATGCGGTTCATCGCCACCGCCAATGCCTCGTGCGCTTCCTTGCTGATGGAGCCATAAGACATCGCGCCGGATTTGAACCGCTTAAGAATTGAATCCAGCGATTCCACTTCTTCAATGGACACAGGCGGCTGGCTGCCGAATTTCAACTCCAGCAAACCGCGCAACGTGCAGGATTTTTTGGACTGGTCGTTGACCGCCTGCGAATAACCCTTGAAAGCGTTGAAGTCCGCGTTGCGGCAGGCGCGTTGGAGTTGGTGGACCGTTTGCGGATTGAACAGGTGATACTCGCCTTCAGCCCGCCATTGATAAAAACCGCCGACGTCCAGCACATGGCCATTGACCTGGCGATCGGGAAAGGCCGCATAATGGCGCAACTGCACCTCTCGGGCAATGACATCCAGCCCGACGCCGCCGACCCGCGAAGCCGTGCCGGTAAAGTATTTTTCAACGATGGAAGGATGCAAGCCGATGGCTTCAAAAATTTGGGCGCCACGATAGCTCTGGATGGTCGAGATGCCCATCTTGGATATGACCTTGACCACGCCTTTGACGGCCGCTTTGACATAGTTTTTGCACGCATCCTTGTGGGAGATGTTCACCAGCAAGCCCTGCCGGATCATATCGTCGAGCGTTTCAAAAGCGACATACGGATTGATCGCCCCAGCGCCGTAACCGATCAGCAGCGAAAAGTGATGAACTTCGCGCGGCTCGCCTGATTCGAGCACGAGGCCGACCCGCGTCCGCGTGCCTTCCCGAATCAGATGATGATGCAACCCGGCGACCGCCAGCAACGCGGGAATGGCCGCCAATTCAACATCCACGCCCCGATCGGACAAAATCAATATGTTCGCCCCAGATTCGATGGCGCTGGAAGCCCGCGCGCACAAGTCTTCCATGGCTTTCGCCAATCCCGCCTCGCCGTCAGCCGCCCGGAAAAGAATCGGCAGCGTCACCGATTTGATTCCCGCTTGTCTGATGAATTTGAGTTTGGTGAATTCCTCATTGGTCAGAATCGGCGAACGCAACTTGAGCAGATTGCAGCTCATCGGTTTGGGTTTAAGTAAATTGCGCTCTGAACCGATGGTGGTCTCCGCGGAAGTGACTAATTCCTCACGAATGCAATCAATCGGCGGATTGGTCACCTGGGCGAATAATTGTTTGAAATAATTATAAAGCAATTGCGGTTTGCTTGACAGAACGGCCAGCGGCGTGTCGCAACCCATGGAACCGACCGCCTCGACGCCGTCGCGGGCCATGGGCGACATGACGATGCGCAAATCTTCGAAGGTGTAACCAAAAGCCTGTTGCCGCTGCAAAACGGTATTATGCGAGTGCTCCACGGGATGGGCCGGCGCGCCGACGCTGTCCAAATCCAACCGGTGGTCATCCAGCCATTTGCGGTAAGGTTGCTCCGTGGCAATTTTTGGCTTCAACTCTTCGTCCGCGACAATCCGGCCTTCTTCCGTATCGACCAGGAACATCCGTCCGGGCTGAAGGCGCCCTTTTTGCAGGATCCGCTCGGCGGGCACGTCAAGCACACCTACTTCCGAGGCCATGATGACCAAGTCGTCCTTGGTGACGTAATAACGCGAAGGCCGCAAGCCATTGCGATCAAGCACGGCCCCAATTTTCTTGCCGTCAGTAAAGGCGATGGAAGCCGGGCCGTCCCATGGTTCCATCAGGCAACTGTGATATTCGTAAAACGCCTTTTTCTCCTCGCTCATCGTGGTGTGATTGGCCCACGGCTCGGGAATCATCATCATGATGGCGTGCGGCAGCGACCGCCCCGCCAGCACCAGTAATTCAAGGCAATTGTCAAACATGCCTGAATCGCTTCCATCGGTGTTGATGATGGGCAGCAATTTTTTCAGATCGTCGCCAAAAAGCTCGCTTTGAAACATGGCCTGGCGCGCATGCATCCAGTTGATATTGCCCCGCAAGGTGTTGATCTCGCCGTTGTGGGCAATGTAGCGGTAAGGATGGGCGCGGTCCCAACTGGGGAAAGTATTGGTGCTGAAACGCGAATGCACCAACGCCAGGGCGCTTTCCATCGCCGGATTTTTTAGATCGGGGAAGAATTGATCCATCTGCTCAGTCAGGAGCATCCCTTTGTAGATCAGCGTGCGGCAGGAGAGGCTGGAAATGTAAAACCAGTGGCCGCCCTTGACTCCGCTATAGCGAATCGCTCGCTCGGCGCGTTTGCGAATGACGTAGAGCTTCCGCTCGAAAGCCATATCATCCGTCAGCTTGGCGTTGCGACGGATGAAAGCCTGCTGAATGCACGGCTCGCCTTCGCGCGCGGTCGCGCCCAATGTTGAGTTGTCGGTCGGCACCACGCGCCAGCCCAGGAATTTTTGTCCTTCCTCGACTACGATATTCTCGAACAAAACTTCGCAGGTGCGCCGCTCATTGGGATCGCGCGGCAGGAAAACCATCGCTACTCCATAATCGCCCAGCGGCGGCAGCTTGATTTTATCCTTGCGCGATACTTCTTTGAAGAATCCATGCGGCATCTGCATCAGGATGCCCGCGCCATCGCCCGTGTTGGCTTCGCAACCACAAGCGCCGCGGTGATTTAAATTGACCAGGATGGTCAGGGCATCGCGAATGATCTTGTGGGATTTTTTTCCTTTAATATTGACAACAAATCCCACCCCGCAGGAGTCATGTTCGAACTGCGGATCGTACAAACCCTGCTTTAAGGGCCATCCATTTGGCCCGGTTCTTTCTAATTTTCTTTTACTCATCAGCTCGTTCGGTCGATTTTCTATAAAATTTCGCTATTCTGTTCCAAAACGCCTCCCCAGTGCAATATCTGATTTGAAGAATTTTCAAAATTGTTACAAAGGACGGCGGGGGCAAAGTCGGGTCGCGGACGATGTTTTGAAGCCTGGTTGCCCAGAAAGATGACCAGTCAGGGAAAGCGGCGGTTGGTCCTCATCCCCACACCTCAGCCTGGCGCAACTGTTTAAGTAAAAGCTGCTCCAGCGATGTGTCCGAACCAACGCTGAAAAAGCTCATCCCGCGAGTCTGACAAAACTCGCGCAAACGCTGGCAATAATTTTGCACGGTTTGCTGATAGGCCTTGAGCCGGTACTTCCCAAAAGTCACCTCCTGCATGCCGCCGGTTTCGGAATCCACCAGACGCAAATCACCATACGTTCCCGGATTCAATTCTTCCGGCGCCAGAATTTGAATGGCATTGACCTGGAAGCCGCGCCCGATCAACGCGTTCAGGCCGCTCTCGTAGCCGCTGGGATCCAAAAAATCGCTCAACACAACCGCCACGCCCGTTTGCCGGGACGCCAACGCTCCGCGCCGCAGTCCCTCATTCAAGTCGGCCCCGCCACGCGCCGTCACGTTGGAAAGATTTTGAAAAAATTGGAGCGACGATTTTCGCCCGCGCACGGCCCGCAATCCGCCGCGGGCCGCCATTTCCGCGCTCAGGGCGGCGGCGTCCACATTCGGCGCGGCCGGATCCAATTCGGGAAAAATGTGCACGGTGACGCGATCAAATCCGCACAACGCAACGTATCCGACGGCCGCGGCCACCTGCCGAGCGAAATCGAATTTCGGTGGCACCCCGAAAGTCATGGACTCGCTGGCGTCAAGAAAGATTCGCACCGGCAATTCCCGTTCTTCCTCGTAAAGTTTAAGGAACAGCTTGTCCAGCCGTCCGTAAAGATTCCAATCCAGGTAGCGGAAATCGTCCCCGGCGACGTAGTTGCGGAAATCGGCAAACTCCACGGATTGCCCGCGCGCCTTGCTGCGGCGCTCGCCTTTGGCCGAGCTTTTGGAGCGGCGGGCGGCGAGCAATTGAAATTGTTCCAGCCGCCGCAGAAGTTCAGGAGTCAGCAGCGCCATGTCCGGCCCTACGCCTCCACCAACGTGGCGTCTCTCGGCACATCTTTCAGAATCTGGCCGATGATGTGGTCCGTCGTGACGCCTTCCGCTTCCGCTTCGAAATTCAAAATCAACCGATGCCGCAATGCGGGCATGGCTACGGCTTGAATGTCCTCGAAGCTGACGTTGAAGCGCCCTTGCGTGAGGGCGCGCACCTTTGCGCCGAGCAACAGAGTCTGGCCGCCGCGCGGACTGCTGCCGAAACGCAGATATTGATTGGCAATGGGCGCAGCCGTTTCACTTTTCGGATGAGTCCCCAAAACCAGTCGTACCGCGTAATCCTTGACATGCGAGGCCACCGGCACCTGCCGCACCAATTGTTGCAGTTCCACAATTTGCTCCTTGGCCAGCACGCGATGGATTTCCGCTTTGTTCCCTTCAGTCGTGCGCGTGAGAACTTCTGTCAATTCCGCTCCGCTCGGATAGCCGACGATTAATTTAAAAAAGAACCGGTCCAACTGCGCCTCGGGCAACGGATAAGTTCCTTCCTGGTCGATGGGATTTTGCGTGGCCAGAACGAAAAATGGCTCAGCTAATTTGCGGATTTCTCCCCCGGCGGTGACACTTTTCTCCTGCATCGCTTCCAACATGGCCGACTGCGTTTTGGGCGTGGCGCGGTTGATTTCGTCCGCGAGAACGAGATGGGCGAAAATGGGACCGCGCTGAAATTCAAATTCACGCCGGCCACCCGGCGATTCCATGACAATGTTGGTGCCCAAAATGTCCGCCGGCATGAGGTCGGGGGTGAATTGGATGCGGTTGAAGCTCATATCCAGCACCTCGCTCAACGTCCGGACGAGCAGCGTTTTGCCAAGGCCGGGCACACCTTCGAGCAGCACATGCCCGCCGCCGAAGATGGCGATGAGCGTGCCTTCCACGATTTCGTGGTGGCCAACGATGACTTTGCCAATTTCGGCCCGGAGCGCTTCGTATGCCCCGCGAAAGGATTCAATCTGCTCTTCGGTGCTCATAATTCATGGGCGGCTGCTTGACGATTTCGTTCCCATTGCTACACCGCCCCGCCCAAAAAAGCAAACCTGTTGGCAGCGGTATATTGTTATGCAGGATATGCGAGATTGCCCAAAGCCATGAAAACTGAAAAGGTACCTTCATGAAATTGACGGCCATCATATATCCCGATTCAGAAACGAACTTACTTGTGGCCGAGTGTCCTGAAATCGGCACCGCCAGCCAAGGCCACACCGAAGAGGAAGCCCTTGCGAACCTGCAAGAGGCCACCGACCTTTACCTCGAATCTTTCCCAACTTCGTTCTACCCGCTTAATCGTGGGTAAATCTCCCACACTGAACTGCCGGCGATTGAAGTGTCGTCTTCGCTTTTCAGAGACCATTCGAGGTTTGTAAAAATCTCCTCTGATAAATGTGTTGGACAATGACAGAGTTCAACTGCGGGATTTCGCGGAAGGCGTTGAATATTCGTTCTGAGGTCTTGCCTCAAACTTTGCCGTACACTTCTTCCACCACTGTGCGGAAATTGTTTTCGCCGACATTGATGATTTTCATTTCGCGCTGCGCGCTTTCCACCGAATCGCTGGCATGAGCGGCGTTGACCATGATGTTGGACCCAAACTCCCGCCGGACCGAACCCGGCGGCGCCTTGGACGGATCGGTTGGTCCGAGCACGTCGCGAATTTTGCCGATGGCTCCTATGCCCTCGTAGATCAAAGCGATGCATTTCTCCGTGCCCGGTTGCTGGGCCAGCGCCGGGTCGCAATCGCCTGGCGCGCGGCCCGACATAAATTTGACGATGTTATCGAATTGGCTGTCGCCGAAATACGGCCCGAGCATTTCTCCCAATTTTTTCTCTTCCGCCGCGGGAATCTTAAATCCAAGTTCTTTTTCCAGCGCTGATTTGGCCCGCGCCGCGACCACGTCCTTGAGTTTGGTTCGCAACACTTCCCGCACCGGGCCGTAAAATTCCGACGCTTCGGCCACGCTCATGCGATGGACCTTGATGCCGACGATATAAAGGCCGGTGCGCGATAGAAAATCAATGACGTTGCCGGGACGCCCGGTGGCGAAGCGAAAATTGTCCGGCTTGATCAGGACCAACGTTCTCTCCGGTTTTTCGTCCGGGCCGTAGATCAACGTTTCATTTGCAACGCCTCCGTCACGGTCCGAATAGCTGGCCCAGAGCTTCAGCTTGGCCACGGCCTCGTCGGGCGTCGGCGCGGCCAGAACAGCAGGCTCGAAGTAACGGACTTGGTCGTGCTCGTCGAGAATCAGGTCGCCGTAAGTGTCGCGAATGGTTTCTCCGCCGCGGCGTTCCGCGGAAATATTGCCGACAACGGAACGAACCTTTCGCACCGCTTCCTCGCCGCGAAATAACAGCACCATGGCGCGCCGTGGCCGCTTGGTCTTGGGATCCGGCGTAAGATTGCGGAGGATGTAATCCCGGATCAACTCCTGAATGCGCCGGTCCTGGGGATCAGCCGTGGAAATAATGACATCGGAATACTTCTGCACCAACTCGGCGCTCGGCGCGAACATGCGCGCCGCCACCATTTCCAGACCGGTGCGCGTTATCAGGCGCGCTAGAATCCCACCAGTCCGGGACTTATGCAGCGTGTAGGGGGTGATGATGACGTAAGCCAGTTGCTGGGCCATAAGGGATCAATTGGGCGGATTTTCTCCCTTGGGAGCGCTGGCAGCCGTCACGGAGGCTTTGCCGCCAAGAATTTTAAACATCACCACACCGCAGGTTGGACACTTGCCTTTGATCGCCTTGCGCCCATTCTTCATAGTCTCTTCAACGGCGTCGGCAATTTCCTTTTTCGCTTTGCACTTAACACAATATCCTTCAGGCATAAAATCGCGCTGCTCCATCCGCTTCCGGCGGGTGTGTCGCAGTGGTAACAGTCTAGGGGTGGGTCATCGCCACCGTCAACTCGTAAAAGTCCATTTTCCACATAACATATTGAACATCAGACGCATATGATGTTACATTATCCTGCGCCAAGAGGCCCTTACGCGGCTGTTTTGGCCATTTTCCGCAACTCTGTTTTCAGAATCTTGCCAGTGGCGTTGTTCGGCAATGCCGCCATGAAAATGACTTTTCGGGGAACTTTGTATTCGGCCAATCGCTCCCGCAAATGCCCCAGCAAACTCTTCTCGTCCAATTGAATTCCTTCGTGGCCGGCAACGAATGCCAATGGCTGCTCGCCTTTGCGCGCGTCGGGGATGCCAATCACCGCCGCTTCCTTCACGCCGGGAAATTTATAAAGCACTTCCTCGATCTCGCGGGGATAGACATTGATTCCGTTCACCAGCAACATGTCCTTCTTCCGGTCGGTAATGTAGTAATAGCCGTCTTCGTCGCAGTGGCCGATGTCCCCCGTCAAAAGCCATCCATGGCGCATCACTTCGGCCGTTGCGGCTGGCTGGTTCCAATAGCCCATCATGACATTGGCCCCGCGCACGCAGACTTCTCCCGTCTGATGAGGCGGCAGCAGGTGGCCCTCGTCGTTTTGAATCGACATTTCCACGCCGAGAATGGGCACACCAATCGATCCTGCCTTCCACGGTCCGCGAATGGGCGTGAATGAAACCACCGGGCTGGCCTCGCTCAACCCGTACCCTTCCAACAACGGAATGGGAAACCGCGCCGTAAATTCCCGCAACGTCTCAGCAGGCAAAGGCGCTCCGCCGCTGATGCATACGCGCAACGGCAAGTTGATTGGCGCCGCGCTATGCGCCAACGCTCGGAAAAATTGCGGCACCGCCGGCAGCAAGGTTGCGCCATGTTGAATGATCTCCATGACAATGTTCTTGGGCGGGTGAAGCGATTTGATGAGGACGATGGACCCGCCGATCAACATCGGGAGAATCAGGCCAACCGTGAGCATGAAGCTGTGAAACATCGGCAGCAGCACGACGAAGCGGTCCTCGCCGACCGCCTTGAGCACTTGCCGGCAGCTTTCCACGTTGGCCAGCAGGTTTCCGTGCGAAAGCATCGCGCCCTTGGGATGGCCCGTCGTCCCCGAGGTATAAATGATTAGGGCCATGTCCTTTTCGGCCAACGCACTCATGGGCGCGGCCTCGCGAGCCGCCTGGCCATCCAGCGACTCCACAAAAAGCGCTTTCAACCCCGGCCGCTCCGCGACCAGTTTGGCGAAGCCCTCCTTCATGGATTCGTCGATAATCAGGACATCAATGCCCGCATCGGCCAGGATGAATTCGACCTCGGCTGGTTTGAGAAAATTATTGATGGGCACTGCCACCGCTCCGGCCTGCCAAATGCCGAACAGCACTGGCACAAATTGCGGACAATTCCTAAGCCAAATGCCGACACGATGCCCTTGCTTGACGCCGAGGCTGGATTGCAAGCGATCCGCGACAACAAGGGTTTGCTGCCAGAACTGACCGTAAGAAAAGCGGACGTCACCCCAAAAGAGCGCCGTTTTGGAACAATCGCTCTGAGCCGACTGGGCGAAAGCGAGCGCGAGGTTCATCGACCTGCATGATTTTGGCTAACCTGGACGAAGCGCAAGGAATAAATCCGCGTTCCGACAATCTTCGCCGTCAACTATGCAGGCTATGACAACGAAAACGCTCTGATGCTACCGGTGGGGTCGCCGCCCCGGTGGCTGTTAGCCGCAATATTCCAAAAATCCTGTCACCTCCAGGCGTGATTTTGCCACTCATACGGTGATATGCTAACCACTAATATGTTTGTTGCGGTGCCCGAAGATTCGGAACTCGTCGCCCAGAGCCTTGCCGGCAATCGCGACGCCTTCGGCAAAATCGTGTCACGTTATCAGTCCCTGATCTGTTCGCTGGCCTACAGTGCCACTGGCAATCTTGGTCAGAGTGAAGACCTTGCGCAGGAGACATTCATCACCGCCTGGAGGCATCTGCGTCGCCTGCGCGAGCAAAACAAACTTCGGGCCTGGCTGTGCGGTATCGCCCGCAACCGGATCAATTACAGTCTTCGCCGGGGAAGTCACGAACCGTTGCGCGCCGCGGAGCCATTGGAAGCTGCCCAAGAATTGCCCTCGCACGATCCCCTCCCCCGCGACCAAACCATCAGCAAGGAAGAGGAGTCCATTCTCTGGCGTTCGCTCGAACACATCCCGGAAATTTATCGCGAGCCGCTCGTGCTTTTCTATCGCAAACAACAATCCATCGAAAGTGTCGCCATCGCACTGGAGTTAAGTCAGGACGCCGTCAAACAGCGTCTCTCCCGAGGGCGCAAGCTCTTGGCCGAGGAAGTCACCGCATTTGTCGAGGGAGCGCTCCAGCGCACAACTCCCGGCAACGCCTTCACCGTGGGCGTGCTCGCTTCCCTGCCCGTGACCCTGACCGGTTCGGCCAAGGCCGCGACACTCGGGGCTGCCGCCGCCAAAGGGACTTTGGCCGCGAAAGCCGCTGTGGGCGTCGGTTTGTTCAACGCGATTGTTGGCCCGCTGCTCGGCTTGGTCGGGCCGTGGATTCAATATCGGTGCTTTCTCAAGGCGGCGCAGACCGATCAGGAGCGCCAGACGATCAGGCGTTATTACCGCAGCTTGCTCGCGCTCATGCTCGGATTCGGCGTCTTATTGACAGCACTGATTATCTTCTCCGGCAAACTTGTGCGCACGCATCCACTCTTGTTCATCTTTGGATTAACCAGTTTGGTTGCGGGTTACGTCTGCGCCGCGATCCGGATGGGCCGCTGGGCGAACGGAATGTTCCGCAAAATGCGACAGGAGCGGGAGGCCACGGGTGCGACCGTTTCCATCAAGCCAGCCTGGGAATATCGCAGCCGCCTCGAATTGCTGGGACTGCCGTTCGTCCACGTGCGCTTCAACACTTCCGCCGCGCAGCGAACACCCGTTAAAGCATGGATTGCCGCCGGCGACTTCGCATTTGGTCTCCTTTTTGCCTTCGGCGGCCTGGCCATCGCGCCTGTGAGCATCGGTGGGGTTGCAATCGGTTTGCTGTCGTGCGGCGGTGCGGCGGTTGGACTTTTTGCCGTCGGCGGATTCGCGCTGGGTGTATGGACTTTTGGGGGATTTGCATTCGGCTGGCGGGCATTCGGCGGATGTGCGCTGGGCTGGAACGCGGCCATGGGCGGGCTGGCTGTGGCGCGCGACTTTGCCCTTGGCGGCACGGCGCACGCCGCGCAAGCCAACAACGACCTCGCCTCACAATTCATCAAGCAAACAGGGCTATCCTATTGACTCCACCGACCCCTGTGGGTGGTATTTCGGGTTGTTGGACCCGCCCACCAGAGCATGATACGGAGCCGGCGACAGCTGCACGGCCTGTTGCGCCAAGCGATAAA
>Ga0182024_10003689_pt1 | contig 36174 bp, 37 predicted proteins | sample P32metaG_FD_120480 | JGI IMG/M metagenome (GOLD analysis project Ga0182024, IMG submission 120480) | Permafrost microbial communities from Stordalen Mire, Sweden - P3-2 metaG (Illumina Assembly) | ecosystem: Environmental > Terrestrial > Soil > Wetlands > Permafrost | place: Sweden: Stordalen...
CCCAAAGAACATGTAGCGAAGGCTGCGCCGAAACCGGCGGCGAAACCGTACCAGATAACTGTGATGAACGGCAAAAAAACCAGCGACGAGAAGTTCGCTACACCTGAGGGGCAGCATTGAGAACGAAGGCAGGGGTTACCATCGTATCTTTCGGCGCGCTGGCCTTGGCATTGCTTGCCGGTCCAGCGATGCGGGCTCAGAGCGCGCCAGCCGCGCAGGCGCCAGCAGCTGCGGAAACCACGTATCAGGACTCGACAAACGAGCTCTCAGTGACGGTGGGGAAATCCGTGCTGGTGGATTGCGCGCAACCCATCCAACGTGTCGCAGTGGGAGTTGGCGACATTGCGGAAGCCACGGCAATCAGCCCCACGGAAATCATGGTCGACGGCATAGCCGCGGGCGAAACGAGCCTGATCATCTGGGACATTCATGGCGGACGCCAGTTCTTCAACGTAACTGTGAGGGCTCAGCCAGCGGTGACGGGAGACAGTCTGGACGCCGTCCGGCGCGAGCTGAGGGCGGAGTTGCCTGGACAGACGATCCGCGTGACCTATAACAACGGCAGCATCTATTTGCGCGGCACGGTGGACAATTTGGTGAGTACATCGCGCGCGGTACAGATTGCAACAGCAGCGGGGAAAGTGGTGAACCTGCTGGACGTGGATGTGCCAAAGGCTGAACCGCAGATTCTGATCAAGGTGCGTTTTGCGAGCGTGGATCGCAACCGTGCGCCGCAACTGGGCATTAATTTGATCAATCTCGGCCTGGGAAATGCAGTGGGCGGAGTTACGACCGGCCAGTTCTCACCGCCAACGGTATCGAGCGGAACCGGCTCGGCGGCATCGAGCGGCGGCGGATCAGCTACGGGCGCAGGCGGATCAGCGTCGTTTTCGAATGAGTTTAACCTGCTTGCATTCTTCCCCGGCCTGGGTGTGGGCGCGGACATTTCGGCGCTTGAGACAAAGGGCGTGGTGCAGGTGCTGGCGGAGCCAAACGTGATGGCGACCAACGGCAAGGAAGCCAGCTTTCTGGCGGGCGGAGAGTTTCCCTATCCCGTGGTACAGGGCACGGCAGGCGGTTCGGCAGCGGTGACGATCCAGTTCAAGGAGTATGGAATCCGGATCAACTTTATCCCGACGATCACGCCGCGGGGAACGATCCATCTGCAAGTGGCGCCGGAAGTGAGCGCGCTGGACTACACCAACTCAGCGACCATCTCGGGGTTTCAAGTGCCGGGAATCACGGAGCGCAGAGTGAATACCGAAGTGGAATTGGCCGACGGTGAGAGCTTCATGATTGGCGGCCTGCTGGACAAGACCACGAGCGACACATTCCAGAAGATTCCCTTCATAGGCGACATTCCGATCCTTGGCAAATTGTTCCAATCCGAGCTGAGAACGAAGAACGATACCGAGCTGATCGTGGTTGTGACGCCGGAGATTGTTTCTCCGTTTGCGGCCGGCACAACGGTTCCAAATCCGCATTATCCAGTGGCGTTCCTGCCACCGAATTCGAATATCCCGATGCATCAGCCGGACGCGAAGACGCCGGAGAACACTCCAGCGGCCGCCCCGACATCGGTACCGGTGGAGACGCTTATCCAGAGCATGAAGCCGGAGCAGCCGCTGGTCATCGAGAGTGGAACCGGTGGATTCGGCTCGGGCGGAGCGGCGATCAACGCCGGCACTGCAAACGGTGCGGCACCAGCGGCGCCATATACGCCGCAGCCATAAGGTCGCTGCGCGGATGGCACAGGAACTCTGAGGCAAGCGGATGAATCCCTTGCAAAGGATTGCCAAGGCGGTGGGGGAGTTTCTTTCGCCGCCCGCGCAGGCCGTGCCGCAGGGTCCGCTGCAAGTGACGAACGTGACGCGCGGAACGGTGCTGGCCACGCGTCTTGAAGCCGCACACACCGGACCTACACGCAGAAAAGGGCTGCTGGGCAGGGATGGCCTTGCGACCGGCGAAGGATTGTGGATCGCTCCCTGCGAATCCGTGCACACATTCTTCATGCGATTTCCGATCGACCTGGTCTATTTGGACCGTGAGCGCCGGATCAAGAAGACGCGGAGCGCGGTTGGACCCTGGCGTTTGTCGGCATGCTTTTCGGCGCACAGCATTCTGGAACTGCCCGCAGGCACGATCCGCGAGACGCAGACGGAGCGCGGAGACGAGCTGAAGATTGCGGGGGCGGAAGAGCAGCGGGGTTAGCGTTGTAAGAAAATGGCCGCGGCTGTTTATCTTTTGGTACCCCCTGCCCCTCCCCCGGGTACGGCATACCTCCATATTTGATTGCGAATTTGATTGCGAAGGACTTAAGGGAGGGCCTTATACCTTTTCCATACCTCGTCCATACCGTATGCATACCTCCCATGCCTTTTCGCGGGTTGCGCCGATTTTCCATGCGCAGAGACGCGAATATGGTGGATTGGTCCGCTGCAGAGACCGCCTGATTGAACGCTTATGGAGTGAGCATGCGCTTAGAGCGAGAAATTATCGGCAAGGTTATGGAAAGAATTCTTGGTCTGGAATGAGGGAGATGCCGAAGTTCGGGCGGCCTGGCGCTCTTGACAGCGACATGGACTGCGCGCGGCGGGGCTTTGGGTCGGCGTGGGCGAAATCATGGAGTGGATAGTGAGTGAGCAAAACTGGCCATCTTTCGGACGGCGTTCGGCTCAGGATTAGATAGAGCCCTATTCATGAGTGTTTCGGGGATGCAAGGAGTTGCACCATGGCCCAAGGTTCACGTACAGCTTTCCCACATCGGCACAATCCTGACGGGTCTATCGACTCGATTTGTTCAGAATGTTTCCAGACAATTGCCGCCGCGTCCACGGAAGCCCAGCTTGAGGCTGCTGAGAGAGTTCACGACTGCAAGGGCTTTAGCCTGGTCGCGCTCTTCCACAGGAGAGAGGATCACAGGGCGGTCGATGAGCGCCAGCAAGCCGCTGAGGGCTAGAAGGCGTGGCCTAAACGACTGCGGATGTTAATCCGTGGCGACGCAGGTTGAAGGCATCACGACTATGGCGGAACAAGCAATTTTCTTTTCTTCGCCGCAACCTTTGCAGCCGCCTTCTTTGGGGCCGTGCTGATTCGGTCGAGATGGACGATCAGGAGCGGAATTGAGATCTGTGTTGGCCGCCTACATTCGTCCCGTTTTTCCCCACAGACGGAACCCGGATGGTTCGTACGGTTCGATCTGTATCAAATGCTTCACGACCATCGCACCGAGCAGTGAAGAGGCCGACTTGAAAACGGTTGAGATGGTTCATGCCTGCCCTGGGCTCAACTTTGGAAATCTCATGCATCCGATGGACTCTCAACGAAGGGCCGAAGATGATCACTCAACTTGAGTCCGACGTTGCCGAACGATTTGGAGTTCTCCCGAACTTCTTTCGACTCACGACGAACGATCCGAAGATCACGGAAAACCTTTGGGGATTTGCTCAGTTCGCATACCTTGATAACCCATTGCCCTCTCTCCTGAAGGAGAGATTGTTTGTTTACTTATCCCTCTTTTGCGAAGTGCGGTACTGCATCGCCAGACATGTTGGGTTCCTGGTAGGCCTCGGTCGTCCCGCCGGTGACCCGCAGTGCGCGCCGCAATCGGTCGAAGAAGTGTTGCCGCTGCTCCAGGGAGATCTTCCTTTTGATTCGGATCTGGATCGGCACCTCGCTTTGTGCGAAGGGCAGGGCATGGGATCTTTCCCTCCAGAGCCGGACAGCGCGCGAGAAAGAGCAATCTTTGTATGCGCGGCACACGTCTTCCTGAGAACTTCCGATGCGCCGAGGGCGCTCCATGGCCTGGAGTGTGTCTTCGATGGCAAGACGCTGGAGTACATTAAACTTCTCCTGGCTTTTATCCGCACTGCTCACTACTGGACCGAGATACATCCCGAGCTGGTTCTGGAAGACGATATCAAACGGCTGCTCGCTACGCATGAAGCTATCGCCGCGTGTGTTCTTGCAGACCCGGCTCAATTGCCGGAAAACAAGCTTGCTCGCCGTATTTCAGAAGACCTGACCTCGCTGCGCGCTTTGAACGAGAGACATCTGAGGCTGGAACTGGATTATGAGTCGCTTGGCAGTGAACATCAGAAGACTGAGGATCGCCTGCTTGAGCGGGAACGGATGCTGGAGGATAGCACCAAGCGCCTGAGCGAGCTCGCGGCAATTGTCGAATCCTCAGACGATGTGATTTTGAGCAAGGATCTGAACGGCATCATCACGAGCTGGAATGCTGCCGCCACGCGTCTTTTCGGTTATTCCGCAGAAGAGATGATCGGTGCGTCGATTCTGAAGCTTATTCCGGAGGATCTTCACTCTGATGAGGAGATCATTATAGAAAACGTCCGTGCCGGCCGGCGAATGGAGCACTTCGAGACCCTGCGCCGCACCAAGAGTGGTGAATTGCTCGAGGTCTCGATCACAATTTCTCCGATAAGAGACAAACAGGGCCGGGTGATTGGCGCGTCCAAGATTTTGCGCGATATCTCCACGAGCAAGCGCGTTGAGCAAGCCCTTTTGCAGGCAGAAAAGATTGCAGCAACGGGCCGCATGGCGGCGACCATCGCCCATGAGATCAACAACCCTCTCGAAGCCGTGATGAACTTGATGTACCTTCTTCGCCCGATGATTGCCGACCCGACAGGCATTCGTTATTTCGAGTCGATCGAGTCGGAACTGGGGCGCGTCGCGCATATCGCCAAGCAGACGCTTGGTTATTACCGCGAGCATGCATCGGCAAGCCTTGCTTCAATCGGGGAAATCGTGCTGCATGCGATCTCGATCTATGAGTCCCGGTGTAAAGCCGCCGGCATTGAGATCAAAAGAGAGATTCATTCCTCAGTAAAAATTGTGCTGCGCCGCGGGGAAATGATGCAGATGGTCTCAAACCTGATCATGAACTCGATTTACGCCATGCAGTCGGGCGGAGTCTTATCCATTTCAGTGGAAGACGCATCAGGATCCCCGGAGGGCGTCATCATGACCATTCAGGATGACGGTGTTGGGATCGCCAAGGCTGATCTGCCGAAGGTATATGATGCCTTCTTCACGACTCGCAGCACTGTGGGAACAGGCATCGGCTTGTTTGTGGCGAAGCAGTTTGTCGAAGGTCACGGGGGCCGGATTGTGATCGAAAGCAGCCAGAGTGCGGGAGATCACGGTACGATCGTTCGCGTCTTTTTGCCGCTATCGACGAAGTACGAATCCATTGGCGAGGACGTGGGCAGTAAAGTTAGTCCGGCAGTTTCCACCGTTGGGTAATGACGGAGGTCTTTCGCCCGCCGCGGGCTATCGACGCCTGTTTTTGCACCTTGAAAAACCCCTGAGTCGCCGCCGGACCTAAATTAGGGCGGAGTCCCTTGGATTTCGCATTCTTGCGTTTCTTTTTATCTGCGGCGTCAAGCAAGGCAACCGCAGCGATTCTCACAACGTGCGGACGCGCGAATTTGCCGGAGCTAGAGGAGCAATTGTTCTTGGGCTTTGCGTGAAACAGTGGACAGGTAAGAGACATTGGGCTGACCGGCAAAACTTCCGGCACCGAAAGAACTAAATTTGCCATGCGGGAAGTCTACGCCTCGATGGCGCTGCGTAGCATTGATTCAAGAAGCCCTCCTAAGAGTGCGATGCTGGCTAATTTCTCGGGATTCCCGCCTTTGTCTCTTCAACTTCTTCCCTGACAGGTCTGAGGTCCAGCAACTCTTCCACGACGTAGCCGGTTACGGTCCCGTCTGAAAATCTCACGAGAACACCGTCCGCGCCATCCTTTTCAGCGCTTAGTATCTTGGGGTGTTCATTGAACGATAGTTCTTGGTGCTTTTCCATGCCGAGCAGAATACCCGACTTGCGGACTCACTCCTGTTCAATTTTGCTCAATAATGTGCGATACAAATCACAGGAAGCCAGCCAGGCAATTTATTGCCCTTGATTGATCGTCACTCACCAGCAATCGGCGACAGGCTGCCCGACGCGGAGGCTATCGTTCCCCATCCTGTTTCACGAGAATTGCAGGCGCGACCACCTTCATTCCTGGTATTAGCCACTGGAAGAGCAGCGTTGCGCCAAAGGCTCCGGCTAATTGGGCCGTTACGAAAGCGGTCACGTCAGCTGGCCGAATGCCCGCAAATGTATTTGTCATGGAGCGTGCGACGGTCACGGCAGGGTTGGCAAAGGATGTTGACGCGGTGAACCAATACGCAGCCGTAATATACGCGCCGACGGCAAATGGCACCGCCGAAGGACGAGACCGCACACACCCCCAAATCACCGCGAGCAGACCAAACGTGGCAATGAATTCACTGAAAACCTGCGCAGGTCCGCTTCTTGCGTGAACCGAGACCGCATAGACAGATAAACCGAACATGAGGTGGGCTGCGGCGACCCCGGCGAATGCTCCAGCCAGCTGAGCGATGATGTACGCTGGCGTCTCGCGCCAGGCGATTCCACCCAACCATGCGTCGGCCAGGGTTACTGCCGGGTTCAAATGCGCTCCCGAGACTGGACCAAAGGCAAGAATGACTGCGATAAGCGCGGCGCCCGTGGCAAGCGTATTAGCGAGCAGGGCTATCGCGACATTGCCCGCTGCGAGCCGTTCGCCCATGATTCCCGACCCGACAACCGCGGCAAGAAGAAGAAGCGTCCCAAGAAATTCTGCGACAACGCGGCGCAACAGGCTGGGCTTCATGAACGGCCAATTCTCTCGATCTCACTCTGAATAGAGATTTGCTGTAGCGACGAGAGCGGCAGCGAAAGAAAGAGGCCGATCCTGCGGTCCAGTACGACATACGCATCGCGAAAAGCGCGGTCGACTTCTTCTGGTGCTCCTTCTACCGCTGCTGGGTCAGGGATACCCCAGTGTGCGGTCATGGGTTGCCCCGGCCAGAATGGACAGGCTTCATTGGCTGCGTTGTCGCAGACCGTGAAAACAAAATCCATGCGCGGCGCGTCGGGTGCAGAAAATTCATCCCATGATTTGCTGCGCAAGCCTTCTGTTGAAATTTCGACGGACTCAAGCTGCCTAAGCGCTTCGGGTCGCGGGGTTCCAGATGGGTGGCTACCGGCGCTGTATGCCGTAAAACGGCCTTTGCCTCGATGGTTCAGAATCGCCTCCGCCATGATGGAGCGGGCGGAGTTTCCCGTGCACAGGAACAACACGTTGTAATGATCCGGCATGGCGGCTAGCCTTTCAGAGCTGCGGAGCAGCAACCGGGCTCGCAGCAAGCTTCAGCCGGTTTGGTGGCGCGAATGAATGCGCTCAGGAACTTGCCTTGAACCTGCGGTGCGATCTCGTCGACCGCGATACCAGCCTCAGTGAGGAACGCGCGCGCATCTTCGACGTCATAAATGCGTGTAGGTTCAAGATCGACATTTGTAAAGCCAGCGGCTATAAGTTTTGCAATATAGTCGTTCTCTTCCAGAGCTCCGGCGATGCAGCCAACCCATAGCAGCATGCTTTGGCGGACCGCTTCCGGAACTTCGCCACGAACGATGACATCCGATACCGCGAAGCGGCCGCCGGGGCGGAGCACTCGGAAGGCTTCACGCAAGACGCGGCTTTTGTCTGCTGACAGATTGATGACGCAGTTTGAGATCACCACGTCGACGGAGTTATCCGGCAGCGGTATGTTTTCTATTTCGCCTTTAAGGAACTCAACATTCGTTGCCCCGGCTTGCCTCTGGTTTTCGCGAGCGAGCGCCAGCATGTCGTCGGTCATGTCGAGGCCGTAGGCCTTGCCTGTCGGCCCCACCCGCCTGGCTGAGAGAAGCACATCAATGCCGCCGCCGGAACCAAGATCGAGGACCGTTTCGCCGGGCTTCAACTCGATGAGCGCCGTTGGGTTGCCGCAGCCGAGCGATGCAAGGACCGCCTTTTCCGGCAAGGAACCTTTCTCGCCATCGGCATACAAATCCTTTGTGATCGGATCGCAGCAACGCATTGCCGGATCACAGCAGGCCGATGCATTTGCTTCGGTCACGCTTCGAGCAATAGAGCCGTATTTATCACGAACAACATCCTGATTCGACATTTGGCCGACCTCGCTCATATATGCTAACGCGAATATACTGTTGCCTTACATATCTGTCAAGGCGTATGCTACAGAACATGGGCCGCGCCACGAAGTCGTTTAATCTTGTTCGCCTGTTTGCCGCGCTGGCGGACCCTACGCGGCTTAGGCTACTGAACCTTATGGATGGCCGTGAAGTATGTGTCTGCTACTTCGTGGAGATTTTGAAGCAGAGCCAGCCGAAGGTATCCCGGCACCTGGCCTACCTGCGCAATGCCGGAATCGTCTGCAGCCGTCGCGAAGGAAAGTGGATGCACTACAGCATCGAGAGGCCCCATGATGCGAGAGCTTGCGCCATTTTGGATGCGACGCTGACGTCGTTCAAGGCGGACCGCGATATGCAGTCGGATTTAGCGAGACTCGGTAGAGCGTGTTGTGAGCCGCAGAGATTTGTCGCTTTGGAAGGGGCGCCGGTCCCAATTCGCCTGGTGACGCAGTTGGCCTGAGTGATCACAGCTCGGATTCCTGAACGGGCTACCAAACCATCTGGCGGCGGCTGTGAGAGGCTATCAAAATTGAGCCTCTCGCGTCCGTCACTCCAGCAGCACACCCGATTCCGTCTATCGGCCGCGGAGGATCTTAGTGGCAACTTTCACGCAGCTCGCGCCCAGCCGCACCAGCTCCAAGTCGAAAACCGTTCTCTGGATTTTCCTGGGGCTCACGGCGCTGTTTGTCTTCATCACTTCAGAAGTATTTCTCGTCGCCGACTATCCCATGTATCACGCGTATCGTCTGCAGGTCATCGCGGATCGCAAGCTCCTGATCCCGCATGTGCTGGCTGGAACCATCGCTCTGTTGAGCGGCCCGATCCAGTTCTCCTCCCGCTTTCGCCAGCGTCACTTGAAGATCCATCGTGTGATGGGCCGCATTTACGTCTTTTGCGTCTTTATCGGCGCGTTCACTGGAATCGCTCTCGCCGCCGGCCGGCCCGGCTTACCGGGAACCTCCATGCAGGCCGCCGCATGGATCGTCTGCACGACCGCAGCCTTCATCACCGCGCGCAACCGGCAGATCACCGTGCATCGTCAGTGGATGGCCCGGTCCTACGCAGTCACGTTCACGTTCGTCTCCAGCCGGGTGCTCAACCTGTGGCCCCGCTACTGGAGCCATCTTGGCGACGCGTTTGCAGCTGTGGGCGTCATCGCTTTCACGCTCGCGTCACTGCTTGTCGTCGACCTGGGACTGAATTGGCGCGAGCTAACCACCCGTCGTGCCTGATTTGGGACGTGCAGAGCTGCGTTGCGGCTCACCGTTCACTTCTTCGGCGCGTCAAAACCAAAGCGCTGGACTATTCGACTTCAAACTGTACCGCGAGACAATAGCAACATTGGTAACACCGTGCCCACCAGGAGCGATACGATTTCAAAGTATCGCATTCGAAAAAGGAGATTTCCGTTAGAGCGTCCAATCTGAATCGGGTTCCTTTGCAAGACGAAGTTCTCATCCTCGGCGGTGGAGTAGCAGGCTGTGCCGCTGCGATCACGCTGGCCCGCAAGGGGCGAGGCGTAACGCTGATCGAACGCGAGCTCGCACCGCGCCATAAAATCTGCGGAGAGTTCCTGAGCGGCGAGGCCCTTGAGGATTTGCACGCGCTGGGCATCGATGTGGCCTCGCTTGGGGCCGTACGGATCGACTCTGTGCGCCTTACCGCTGCCGGGCACGCCGCTGAAGCTCCGTTGCCTTTTCCCGCTGCCTCGCTCACGCGCAAGTCGCTTGATACTGCGCTCATTGCCGAGGCGGTTGCAGCTGGGGTTCGCGTGGAGCGGGGTCGCAGTGTGCAGGCGCTCGATCGGACGGCAAGCGACGCGTGGCAAGCTACGCTCGACGACGGCACCATGCGTGAGGCGGCAACGGTCTTTCTCGCAACTGGCAAGCACGATCTCCGCGGCCACGCGCGTCCCGAGGATCCGGAGCGATGGGTCGCTTTCAAGATGTATTTTCGGCTTACGCAGGCCCAGGCTGCTGAGCTTGCGCGAGCGTCTGAGCTGATGCTCTATCCGGGAGGCTATGGCGGCATCCAGCCGGTTGAGGGCGGCGTTGCAAACCTCTGCTGGGTGGTGCAACAGAAGCATCTGGCACGCGCGGGCAATCGCTGGGAGAATTTGCTCGAGAAGATGCAGCGGGACTGTCCGCATCTCGCGATGAGGCTCGCCGGTGCGGAGCCGCTGCTGGCCAAGCCGATCGCGATCACGCATATTCCTTACGGTTACATCCGCCGCACAACGGAGAATGGTCTTTACTGCATCGGCGATCAGGCAGCGGTCATCCCCTCGTTCACCGGCGACGGTATATCGATCGCGCTGCACACGGCCCGCGGTGCTGTTGCTGCTTATCTTGCAGGGGAACCGGCGCCAGTCTTTCAGGCCAGACTGCGGTCATCCCTGCGGGCCCAGATGCGCGTTGCCGAGTTTGCCGCCGATGGCTTGAACAACGCACTCGCACGCGCAGTACTACCGTTTTGCCTGAGGGTCTGGCCCGGCGTGATGCGCGTGACGGCAAAGCTGACACGCGTCGCGCAGCACACCGCCGTGAGTCAGCCGGCGGTTGCCGGCTAGGGCAGACGATATCGAATGCCGCAACTCGAGGCCCGGGTAACTGTTAGAGGTTAACCATCAGGAGAGATTCAATGAAATCCTTCGCAGCCCTCGCCCTGACTTGCATGCTCGGTCCGGCCGCGCTCGCGCAGCATCATACCTTCGTCGTCAATCCCGATGGCAGCGAGGTGAAGATGACGCTGAATACAACCCACGAGGTTGTCATCGGCACCTTTCATGTTCAATCCGGATCAATTGAGTTTGACCGCAGCAATTCCAAGATGTCAGGTTCGGTAGTTGTCCTCGCCGGCAGCGGAAAGACCGGCAATGACAGCCGCGATAAAAAGATGTACAGGGACATCCTTCAGATTGAGCAGCACGCAACCATTTCCTTTGAACCGAAGACCTATGCAGGCGCCATTGCCACTTCGGGCGACTCGAACCTCCAGGTAACAGGGAACTTTATTTTGCTGGGCACGCCTCACGAAATCACCATCCCCATGCTGGTGCATCTTGATGGCACGAATGCAACTGTCAAGGTTCATTTTGTGGTGCCTTACGTTCAATGGGGACTGAAGAATCCGAGCTTTATGATTTGGAAGGCGGATGATGATGTCGCGATCGACCTTAACCTTACAGGCACGATCTCAAATTAGCCTGCGTTCGTTATCGCGGGTAGTCTGACGGCTTGCGGAGTGCCCTGCTTGGTGGAGTGGAGTGCTGGGAATTTTGAGGGGGCATATTCGCCCCGAAAGAGGCGCGCGCGTATTGTAAGCACTCACCGATGAATTTATCTGCAATCTTGTCTGGGGTCTGGTCTGCGGGCCTGAAGGCGGTCAGGAAGCCGTGACGACTGGGGCGACCGTCTGGACTGGGGCGTGACGGGCGGAGGCGCGCGCAAAGAGATACCAGACTAGCCATGCCGGCGCGACCCAAATATAGAGAGCTGAGTGCAGGCCGAAGGGCGAGATGATCTGAATCTCGATGAGCATGTAGATGAGCGCGAGCACGGAGAGCATTGTTTGCGACGCGTTGCGGGAGACGGCAAAGAGAATAGCCGAGAGGGCGAGTGACTGATCGAAGATCCAGCCGAATGGGGCGACGAGAAGAGAGACAAGCATGAGCGGGCTGCCGTTCTCGAGCCAGTCCCAGGAGTGGCGGCGCGGCCAGAAGTAGGTTAAGGCCCAGACGCAGCCAAGCGCGGCGGGGATGAAGGCGATCCACTCGGCGGAGGGGTTGATGCGGTCGCGCAGGAGATCGCCGAGGCACGGAGTGAACTCGCGCGTGATGACGGAGGTGCGCATGTAGAAGGCGTACTGGCTCCAGGCGGCGGGATCAATGAGCGTGGTGACGATGGCGCCGAGGGCGAATGCGGCTATGGCTCCGGCGAGAATGCGGTAGCTGCGCGAGACGACGATCCAGATAAGAAGGACCAGGGCGAAGGGAAGAAAGAGATGCGGCTTGAGCGAGCAGAGCAAGAGGGCGGCGCCTGCAAAGAAGGGGTGGGATTTGTGAAGGCGAAGAAACAGGGCCAACCCGAAGAGCATGAGGATGGAAGTCTGGCCGAGGATGACGCAGTCGAGCGCTGGAGGAAAACAAATGCCGAGCCAATAGAGACGACTGCCCGCGGGACCGAAGAGGGTCCAGAGAATGCGGACGGAGGCGATGAGGAGGGCGAGCATCGCCAGCGACCAGGGAAGTGCGGAGGCGGTGGGCGAGAAGAAGCCGAGTGGGTAGGCGAGCGGCAACGCCCAGGGCGTGTTGCGCATGTAGTAGGAGCCGGGGCCGCGGAATCCGCCGGCGCGCTCGATGCTGCTGATTGCGTCAGGATCGTAGGGATTGCCGTGCTGGACGAGCTGATGGCCGGTGGCCCAGTAAACGATGAAGTCGCGGCGGGCGATGGTGGCTGGATTGAAGGACAGGGTGCTGAGGAACAGGGTGGTGAAGACGACTCCGAGGGCGCAGGCAACGGCGATCAGGAGTGCAGGAATGTCGCGCTTGCCGGCCACTGATGATGAGCCTTTCTGCTGAGAGTCATGGCAATTATAGGTGCGGGGGGAGATGGAGCTGGGAGGGAAGCAGTGGTTGGGGAGGAGCGCGAACCAAGGCGTTCAATGGGGGACGTGTTCATGGAGGGTGGGGCACTGAAAAACAAAAGCAGGTCCCTCGGCTCCGCTCGCCCCGGATTCGCGATGCGAATTCGGGGCCCCAAGAGCGCTCCGCTCTGAAGACCGGCGCACCGTTTTCCATCTAGGGCGAGCGCGTTAGACGGGTGCGATGGGCGAGGGCGCTGGAGGGGCGGATGCGGACTGTTTCGCGGCAGCGGCGCGGGCGAAGAGAAACCAGGCGAGCCAGGCGGGGGCAGTCCAAAGAAAGAGGGTCGAGGTGACTTTGACGAAGCAGATTTCGAGGTCGGCTGCCAGGATGAGGAGGGCAAGAGCGCCGAGCAGCTTGCGGGAGCGGATGACATAGGCGGCATCGAGGAGCGCTGGTATGGCCAGGCATTGGTCGTAGAGCCATGAGTAGGGAGCGGCCAGAAGCGAGACGAGGATGAGGGAACTGGAGCCGGTAAGCCAGTCCCAATGAGCGCGGCGACGCCAGAAATGGATCAGCGCCCAGAGGCAGGCGAGGGCGGCGGGAAAGTACTGCAGCCAGACTTCGTGGGGATGGAACAAGTAGCGAAAGACGTCGGCGAGACAGGGAATGAACTGGTTTTCGACGGAGGGCGAGCGCATGAGGTGCGCATAATCGCGCCAGGCCATCGGATCGATGAGGGAGGCGATTGCACTGGTGAAGGCGAGGGCGACGGCAAATCCGGCGAGGAGCTTATAGCTGCGTGTGAGGACGATCCAGAGGGCAAGAACAGCGGCGAAGGGTAAGAAAAGATGGGGTTTAAGGGCGCAGAGCCAGAGCGCGCCTCCGGCCAAGAAGGGGTGGCAGCGGTGGAAGCGAAGAAACAGGACGAGGCCCAGGAAGGCGAGGAGCGACGTCTGGCCCATGGTGAGACAGATGATGGCTGGGGTAAAGCCGAATCCGAGCCAATGGATGCGATTTGGGGGAGAGCCATGGAGCTCGCGGACGATGCGGATGGAGATGAGCAGGCAGGCCAGAAGGAGGAAGGTCCAGAGAATGCCGGCAAAGCGAAGGCCGAGAAAGCCGAGGGGGTAGGCGATGGGCAGCGCCCAAGGCGGGTTACGCATGATTAGGACGGTTCGGGGGTCAATACCGGTGCCGAGGCCGACGGCGTGCTCGAGGGCCCAGATGGCATCCCGGTCATAGGGATTACGGTGGTGGACGAGCTGGCGGCCGGTGGCCCAGTAGGATACGAAGTCGCGAGCGGCGGCCTGTTTGCCCGAGAAAGGTGTAACAAAGATGAAGAGGATGGTGACAGAGAGCGCGAGGCCGGCGACGATGGCAATGGCAACTTCGGCGAAGTCGCTGCGCTTTTCGGCTGGAGGAAGATCCAGCTTGGTGGCCATGGACGCTATTTTAGAGCAAATGAAGGGGTTGCGGATGAGGGCAGGCACATATTGACGTTTACTGAGGTTCAGGACGACGGGGCGCCAAGGGAGACGACGGACGCCAAGGGATTAGATGTGCGAAAAGAGGACAGAATTGCAGCCTCGGTTTGTCGATTGGATGTGACCGCGCAAAGGAAAGCGAATCCGAGATGTATACAGGCCGGTTCGGTGGGGAAATTGGATGTATACGGGGGTAGACAGTATCGATGGTTACCGGATAGGAAATCTATGGTAAGGCATTGATTCTAATTGGCGGTCCATGTTGCCGCAGAATGGCACGCCAGATGCAGTATGATGGGTGCCCGGCTGAGGCTGGGAAATCTGAACTCTCGGAGAGGAATACACATGAATAACCTATTTTTGACGCTCTATGTCAAGTTGCAGAACCTGGTTGCACGCGAGGAAGGCCAGGATCTGGTCGAGTACGCTCTGTTGGTTGCCCTGATCGCACTGGCGGCCATCACCGGTGTGAGCAAGGTCGCGACTGCGGTCAACCTTGTGTTCACCAACATCAGCTCCTCACTGGGATAGTCGTTTAAGTACGACGTTTCCAGGACCTCAGCCCCTTCGCGAGAGGGCGCGCAATCGGCAAGGCGCCAAGCGTGCCTTCTCGCGCATAGGACAACCGCTCGTAACAGAGGAGCACACAACCGGGCGAAGATGAAGCACTCGATCAAGTTGATCTCGTCCGTGATGCCATAAGAGATTATGGCGACCCAACTCCACCGGCACAGGCCGGAAGATTATCAAGGAGATAAAGATGAGCAACTCACTTCTGAAACTTTACGTGAAACTCCAGGGCCTGAAGAACGGCGAAGAGGGTCAGGATCTGGTCGAATATGCGTTGCTGGTTGCCCTGATTGCACTCGTTTGCATCACGGGCGTTAACAACGTAGCCACGGCCGTTAACACGGTCTTCACCAACATCAGTTCCTCGCTGGGATAACTGATTGGGGTCTTCTGATTTGCCAATGGGATTCAGCATCTTTGTGGGAGGGTTATGCGGCCGGCTACGAGCAGGAGCGTATTCCTCCCACAACGGTTTATAGCACTTTTATTTACTGGCGCAACAAGCAACCGGGATGACGCGAACGATGCGCCACCCGGTTAGTTTTGTCTGAGGGCGAAGCAAGGACTGGCCGGTAGAAATGAAGCGCGCCAAGACAAGAAGAGACTCGTACTTAAGAATCACTGAACGCAAATAAAATATACGCGAGCGCTGTGATGAGCAGAATAGCGGAGACGATTCTGAAGGTGCGCATGAGGTTGCAGGACCTGATGCATAGCGAAGCAGGTCAGGATCTGGTCGAATATGGGTTGCTGGTGTCCCTGATTGCACTGACGGCAGTTACGGCAGTGAAAAACATAGCCACGGCGGTCAATCTAATGCTGAGTAATGTCAGCAGTTCGCTCGGGTAGCCTCGTTCAGGATCAAGTTCGATCTGAATCCGATTTGTTCTAATTCCGATTTACTTCAGGGGAGGATGTCAGCCGGCGAGGGAGCTTCGCCGGCTGATTCGCTCTCGTATTGCTGCGCGCCTACCGGCCGAGGTTGTCTGAGGACCTGAGGGTCTAAAGGGTCTGACGGACGCCGCGGCGCTGGGCCGGGCTTCGAGCGAGAGCGGGTACCTGGCGATCAGGCTCCGAAGCGAAGATACATTCACTTCACATTGCAGTGACGAGGCGGGTTCGGGGAGTTGGATCCCGAGCGGGTGTGGGCCCGCGAATGTCGTAAGATCGCAATGATCTGTGCGGGGATTTATTCGGCGGAAACGCGCCTGCCTAATCGATATGCTGCTGCCCTCTATATTGCTGTCGCGGGCTAACCGACCCAACAAAGCTGAGCTGGTGCCTGAATGCGGGCTGGAGGCATTTGTGAAGGCACAGATCTCCGGCTTGCTGGAAAGTGAACAATGAAATGGAAGCCCACATCGGCGCAGCGGAAGGCTCTGCTTTGCCTTTTCCTGAGTGGGGCGATCTTCATCACCTGGGGCTCGATTATTGCGCTTACCTCCTATTCGGGAATGGGAGCGTTCAAAGCGGTGTTCTACGGGGCCCGCAGCCTGATGCAGCACAGCGACCCATACAATCCAGCCGTATTGCAGCGTGCCTATGAGGCCGATGGAGGCAGATACTCCCCCGATCCGGCGGCTGCGTTCCTTTTCAGGCGGGCGATGCTCGTGTGCGTTAACCTGCCCACTTCAATGTTGCTGATCGCGCCGCTTGCTCTGTTGCCTTTGAAGATGGCCAGCCTGTTTTGGCTGGCATTGAACGCGGCGGGTCTTTTGCTGGCGGCGTTGCTGATCTGGGGGGTTGCCGAGAGCCACGCGTTGAAGGCCTCGACGTTTCTTATCTGTATTCTGCTGCTTAATTGCGAGCTCGTCTTTGGATTGGGGAATCTGGCGGGAATTGTCGTCAGCCTCTGCGTTATCGCAGCCTGGTGTTTCCTTGAGAAGCGTTTTGAGTACGCCGGTGTCTTATGCTTGGCCATCAGCCTGGTGATCAAGCCTCACGATTCGGCCCTGGTGTGGTTTTATTTCCTGCTGGCGGGGGGTATTTGCCGGACGCGTGCTCTGCAGACGGCAGTCGTGGCGGCTGCACTGGCGGTGCCGGCCGTTCTCTGGGTTTCTCATGTGTCTCCGCAGTGGATGCTGGAGTTGAGAGCAAACCTGGCCGTGCTTTCGGCGCACGGCAGCGTCAACGATCCTGGACCGGACTCTCTTACATTCCACTCGGCCGATTACGTGATCAGCCTGCAGTCGGTGTTCAGCCTGTTTCGCGATGATTCGCGATTCTACAACCTTGCCAGCTATTTGATAAGTGGATCGCTGCTTGTGGCTGGAGCTATCCGCGTGCTGAAGTCGCGCTTTACAAAAGAGAATGCATGGATCGCGCTGGCGGCGATTGCAGCGCTTTCAATGCTGCCGGTTTATCACCGAGGATATGACGCGAAGATCCTATTGCTCACTGTTCCTGCGTGCTCGCTGCTGTGGGCTACCGACGCGCGATTGAAGTGGGCGGCAGGGTTGCTGACGGCATTTGCGTTGATTTGCACTGCAGACATTCCTTCGACAATACTGCTGACCATCATGAACGGCCTGAAGATTGGGACTGCCAGCATTTTTGGGAAAATATTGACGGTGATTGTATTTCATCCTGCTCCGCTGGTTCTGCTGGCGACCGGAGTTTTCTATTTGTGGATTTATTTCCGGCGCACGGCCGAGAGCTCCTGAGAGGATTTGGTTCGCCATGGTGCTGCCTTCCGACGCAAGACCAAATCATTTTCTGCTGGAAGCCGAATTCGCCTCGACGACGATTGCGGTAATGCTGGCTTTCGTGTGGCCGAATGTTGGCGCGGGATTTTTTGGGCGGCTGGAGCGAAGCTTCGCGCGGCTCGCCGAAAACAAGGGCTGGGCGGTAGCCGGAGCGGGCATGGCGGTGATCTTGCTGCGTGCGGCGTTGCTTCCCCTGTTTCCCATCCCATTGCCGTTTGTGCCAGACGATTTCAGCTTCTTGCTGGCCAGCGACACGTTTGCCCACGGGCGCTTGACCAACCCAACTCCGGCGATGTGGACGCATTTCGAGAGCATCCATATCACGATGCAGCCGACGTATCAGTCGATGTACTTCCCCGGACAGGGGTTGCTGTTTGCTGCAGGCCAGGTGCTGTTTCATCAGCCATGGCTGGCGGCGCTGGCAATGGATGGACTGATGTGCGCCGGGCTTGTGTGGATGCTGCAGGGATGGCTGCCGAGAAGGTGGGCGCTGCTGGGAGGAGTGATGGCGGTATTGCGGCTAGGCCTGTTCAGCTACTGGATCAATACGTATCACGCGGCTGCGCTGCTGAGCGGGTTTGGTGGAGCGCTGGTGCTTGGCGGCATGCCGCGATTGATGAAGACCTGGCGATTTCGATACGGACTAGCGATGAGTGCGGGGATTTCTATTCTTGTGCTGACGCGGCCGTATGAAGGAGTGCTGATGTGCCTGCCGGTTGGAGTGGCGCTTGGCTATTGGGCGGCGAAAAAAGGGAGACAGGGGAAGAACAGACCGTCGCTGGGAATTCTGGCGCGACGGGCAGTTGTGCCGATGCTCGTGATTTGCGCGGCCGTGGCGTGGCTGGGGTACTACGATTACGGGGCGTTTGGGAATCCGCTTACGCTGCCCTATACGATCGATCGGCAAACGTATGCGATTGCGCCGTATTACGTTTGGCAGAAGCAGCGGCCGGAGCCTGTTTACCGGCATGCGGTTATGCGCGATTTTTATACGATCACGGAGTTCCCGATGTATCCCCGGGTTCACTCGCTCAAGGGTTATTTGCCGTGGACAATTGCGAAGACTGCATTCGAAGTGCTCTTTTTTGCGGGGTTGAGCCTTCTGCCGCCACTCTTCATGGCGCGGCGAGTGTTTCTGGATCGGCGAATCCGTTTTCTTGTGATTTGCCTGCTGGTTGCATCCGGCGGAATGGCGATTGAAATCTTCCTTATTCCGTACTATGTGGCGCCATTCACGGCCGCCATTTATGCGGTCGGATTGCAGATGATGCGACACCTTAGGGTATGGAATATGGGGAAAAGCCCGGTTGGCCTGGCAATAGTACGGCTGACTATCGCGTCGTGCGTGGTGATGGCCGGTGTTCGGGTGATTGCCGAGCCGCTTCATCTGGGGCCGCCCGAGTGGGACCCGGGGAATTGGAACCTCACATGGTTTGGGCCGCAGCATTTTGGCACCGAGCGCGCAAACATGGAGGCTTGGCTCAATGGGCAGCCCGGCCAACAGTTGGTTATCGTACGATATGCTGCCGACCACAACCCATACGATGAATGGGTCTACAACGGTGCTGACATTGATGGTTCCAAAGTCGTATGGGCGCGAGAGATGGACGCTGCCGATAATGTAGAGTTGACCCAATACTACCGGGGCCGGCGCGTGTGGCTAGTGGAGCCTGATGCGATTCCGGCAAGAATATCGCCGTATCCGATGCCTGCAGCGGCGTCCGGCGACATCCACTGAAACGATGCTGCAACGATTCGTCGGCGCAAGACGACTCAATTCGAGGGGTCAACATCATGATCAACGGGAAGCGGATCGCGGTCGTGATGCCGGCGTACAACGCGGAGAGAACTCTGGAACAGACGGTGCGCGAGCTTTCTGACGTTGTGGACATCAAGATACTGGTCGACGACTCAAGCAAGGACAACACCGCGGAGGTTTCGCGAGGGCTAGGGATACAGACGTTTGTCCACGAAGCAAACTTCGGGTACGGGCGCAACCAACAAACCTGCTACCGCGAGGCACTGGCGGCCGGAGCAGACATTGTGGTAATGCTCCATCCTGATTACCAATACACGCCGACGCTGGTTCCGGCTATGGCGGGAATGATCGCGAGCGGCGTATACGACATGGTTCTAGGATCGCGGATTCTGGGCGCAGGAGCGTTGAAAGGCGGAATGCCGTTCTATAAATATGTCGCGAACCGCTTTCTGACTGCTTTTCAAAACCTGTTTCTGTGTGTGAAGCTCTCGGAATACCACACCGGGTTTCGCGCCTTCTCGCGGCAGCTGCTGGAAACTTTACCGCTGCTTGAGAACTCGGACGATTTTGTGTTCGATAACCAGATGATCGCGCAAGCTGTGATGTTTGGATTTCGCATCGGCGAGATTTCGTGCCCGACGAAGTACTTCGAAGAAGCATCGTCAATCAATTTCAAGCGCAGCGTGGAGTATGGGTTCGGCGTTCTGGCAACAACCGCGAGCTTTGTGTTGCACAAGATGGGCGTGATTCGCGTGCCGCGATTCGGCAGTGGCGGCCGAAAACTGACGCAGGAGTATTATCCGCAGGCCGAACGCCGCTTATGAGTCCGGCAACGCAAGCCGAAGTGGAACGAGAGCCGCGCGAATTTGAACTGCGAGCCTGGCACTACGGAGTAATTTTCCTGCTGGCCTGTGCAGTGATTATTTCGCGACGGCCAGATACGGTTATGCACGCGCAGTTTTTCGCTGAAGACGGGCACGTCTGGTATGCGGAGGCCTATAACCTGGGTTGGTGGAACGCTCTGTTCCGCGCGCAGGATGGGTACTATCAAACTTTTCCGCGACTGGGCGCTGCGCTCGCGCTGCTTGTGCCATTGTTCCGGGCTCCACTGGTGCTCAACCTCATCGCGATCTGCGTACAGGCGCTCCCGGTAATTGTGTTGCTCAGTTCGCGCTCTTCGGCCTGGGGCAGTTTGCGCTTTCGTTCGCTTCTTGCGTGCATTTATCTGGGATTGCCAAACTGCTTCGAGTTGAACGCGACGATCACCGGTTCGCAGTGGCGTCTTGCCTTTAGCACTTTCCTTCTGCTGGTAGCGGTCAAGCCGCTGAGCAGAGCGGGGCGAGTGTTCGATCTTTCCATTTTGTCGCTTTGCGGCCTGACTGGGCCGTTCTGCATCATCCTTTCACCGATCGCGCTCTTCATCGCGTGGCAGCGTCGAGAGCGCTGGCGCTGGGTGACAGCGGGCCTTCTTTGCGTGACAAGTCTTCTGGAGGCATCGAACCTGCTGCGCGGCGGAATTGCCGGCCGGCCCCATGTTGCTCTTGGCGCGAGCCCTGAGACGATCACTCGCATGCTTGCGGGCCAACTCTATCTCGGGACATTTATCGGGAGCAACGCGTTGGCGGCGCGCCCGGGCACCGGGGCGTTCATCGCGTTTGCCAGCATCGCCGCCGGCGGAACTCTGCTTATGGCCATTTGCTTTTTCAGATTGTCCTGGAATATGCGGCTTCTCGTTATTTTTTCCGGCATGATCGTGGTTGCGTCCCTGGTTTCTCCCACGCTTGGGCAGATCAACGGATTTACGGGATTCGAGGCTCTGGTGCGAGGAGCCGCAGCTCGCTATTGGTTCTTTCCCGACCTGGCATTCGCATGGTCGATTCTTTACTGTTTTCAAAGCCGGAATCAGGTACTGAAGGCTGTCTCGGTCGGCCTTTTATGTATTTTGTGCTTTGGGTTTGTGGCGCGCTGGGAGTATCCGGCGTTTCGGGATGAGCACTTCGCGGAATATGTAAGAACTTTTGAGTCGACGCCAGCCGGGACGGCGGTGGTTATCCCGGAGAATCCGGAGGGCTGGAATATGCGGCTGGTCAGACACTATTGAAAACGGCACGGTTCAAAATGACACGGTTCGAAATGACAAACGCAAAAACACAGGTCTTACAAAACCGGGAAACGGGGCTTCGGCTCTGGCAGCAAGGCGCGATCTTTCTTTTGGCATGCGCCGTCATCGTGTCGCGGCGGCCTGATGCGATCTTTCACGCGCAGTTCTATGCTGAGGACGGGCACGTCTGGTTCGCGGACGCCTACAACCTTGGTTGGTGGCACGCTCTGTTCCGCGCGCAGGACGGATATTTTCAAACCTTTCCGCGTCTGGCGGCTGCTCTCGGGCTGATGGCGCCACTCTCACTTGCTCCTTTGGTCTTGAACATAGCTGCCGTAGCAGTGGAGGCCCTGCCGGTCAATATTCTTCTTTCCAGCCGTTCGTCGGCATGGGGAAGCCTGGGCTTCCGCGCATCTTTGGCCATTGCCTATCTTGCGCTGCCGAATAGCCGCGAGATGACGATTAGCGTGACCAGCTCTCAGTGGATATTGGCGTTGTGTGTTTTTCTTGTGCTCGTTGCGTCTTCCCCTGCAGGTTGGGGAGGGCGCATTTTTGATCTCGCGGTGCTGGTTCTTTGCGGACTCACAGGCCCATTCAGTTTTCTTCTGTTGCCCATCGCTGGATTTATTGCATGGAGAGGCAAAAGGCGCTGGTACTGGGTGAGAGCAGGTGTTATTTTTCTGCTCGCACTGATTCAAGCGTGGGGGCTGCTGGTTGTCGATCGAGGAGGACGTTCGCCGGCCGCTCTCGGCGCGAATCCCGAACTCTTCATCCGCATACTTGGCGGACAAATTTACTTTGCGACGCTGCTCGGAGGCAATGGCCTTGCGGCAAGCTCGAGCCACGCCGCTTTTATCGTGCTTGTCTTGGCGGTGATTGCCGGGACTTTGTTTGTGGCGTTCTGCTTCGCTCATGCCGGAACCGAGATGAGGCTATTTTTCGTACTAACAGCGATGCTGCTGGCCGCGTCCCTGATTTCTCCCGCGGCTTATCCCCCGCAAGGCGTTACGAGGTGGCAACTGCTTGCGGAGGTGCCGGGCATTCGCTACTGGTATTTCCCTACACTTGCATGCGTCTGGTCGGTGCTATGGGCGTCGCGGAGCCGAATCCAAACGCTTCGGGCGGCGGCGATCATTCTTTTATGCGCAATGTGCTTTGGGGTTGTGCGGGACTGGAAGCAGCCGGCGTTGAAAGATCTTGGTTTCGTGGAGTCAGCCAGGAGCTTTGAAACGGCGCCGCCAGGGACGGTCACTGTGCTTCCCGAGAATCCGCAGGGTTGGAACATTCGGCTGGTCAAGCACTCTTCCAATTGAACTGTTGGAGCGAAGCGCTCGCCAGGTGCTGGTGCGGGATTCGCCGTGCAGGCCGGGTAGCTTCTAATCGATTCGCCAGAGTTCATATCGGTCGGTTTCGCTGTCACCGAATCCCCACATCCACAGCCCGTTATAGATTCTTCCGAAGCGATGATTCTGGGATATCGCTTCCACCAACGTTCGATGCGGGAAACGTTCCAGCGGCGAATGCGCTCCGCCACCACCAAACAGGCCCACCACCAACAGATCTCCCGGATTCGGTTGAGGACCGCCGGGATAGGTGAGCGTTGCGCCCGCCTGGGGCGCATACCAATAGGACCAGTACTGGCCGCCGAACCAGACTTTTTCGCCTGCTGCAACGTGCGGCGAAATTAAACGATTCATAGCGTCCCGACCGAACTCTGCAAACTGCGCGTCCGACTGAAGGATGAGAAGAGAGTAGGTTGTGCTGGCGGCGATCAATGCAGAGGCTGCGATGCGGACGGCTCGGATGGAAAACCCATCCATCAAGCGGAAGCTGAGGAAGATAACGGCGGGTATGCAGGGCAGTAAATACTTAATCGGAAGATGAACGTAGTAGACGATGGGAAGAGGAATGAGAATCCAGAGCAGCAGGAAGAGACCGAAATGATCGCGACTTCTTAAGGTCTGGAAAGACAGCCCAGCAAGCGCGTACAACCCAAGAATCGCCAGGAAAAAGACCATCAAGAAAGTCCAATGCAGAAAGAGTGGGATAAGAATTAGGACAATTAGGATGAAAACGAGACTGGGTCTTTTGGTTTTGAAACGATTTGCGAGCCAGCAGGCTGCCAGGGGCAGAGGAAATGCGAAATAGAGCAGATATGAGAGCAGGTTGACGAATATATACCGCGATCCTGTGACGAGGGTGGGCGGATTGAGGGCCAGATTATGCTCGCGGATAGCGAGAATGAGGGCCAATAAAATACCAAAGCCCGCGAAGACCGGCGTCCAGAGCCATAATTTCCGGCGGAGCTGCTCAAGAATCTCCCTGGGATTGACGCTGTCCAACAGAAAAAATGCCGCGAGAGGCAAAAGAAGCGCGAGGTGCGACCGGGCAAAGCCAGCGAGGCCGAGCGCGATAGCGGCAGCTACGCCCTGAATCCATTTTTGTTCTGCCTTCCATGCAGCAAGCCGTTCCATTGCTACGAGCGCGACGGCGGTTGCAAGAATGTCGGGCATTGCAGTGCTGGCCATGTGGAGAAAAGGAGGGATGGCCACCAAAAGCAGAGCGCCCGCTGTTGCGTGCCAGCGGTTCCAGCCGAAACGGAAAATGAGCGAGGTCATTGCAATAATTGCAATCCAGACGAGCACCAGTTGGGTGAGGTGAGCCATCCACTCGTGAGCGCCGCCCAGAACAGTGGGCACGAGGACATATCCCAACAGGGCATTCCCAGGCGTTAAAACATAGGCCTTTTCGCAATTCAGAGAGTTGTCCCAGCAAATGTCGAAGTCCATCGGATGCATGGGGTGCTTGACGATTTGCTGCGCCTGGGCGAGGAAAAACGAATCGTCGATAAAGTAGGGCTTGTTCAACCAGGGGAGAAGGCAAACAGTAGCAAGAAGCAGCGCGGGCAACGCGGAAGCCAGCACCGCAGCAGCGGAGATTTTCCGGAGCGCGGCGGGGGCGGTTGGATTTGTCGCGACTTCGGCTTTTTCGTTTGTTTCCATATTCGTATTTCGGGTCGTTTTTCTCATTTGTCTCGACCGATTGGAATGGGATTTCGGCTGAACAAAAGATCGCAATAACTCGAATTGCTCATAGTGTCCGGGATGCCGGACGACAGCTTCCCTCGCGGATGGACCTGATAAACCTTGAAGTCCCGCTCAACAAATAAGTCGATCAGATGCGAAGAATCGAAGCCTAATTCGCGCATCGCCGAGGGCATGAATTCGAGAACGATAACGATGCCGGGGTTCTGACGCAGCGTGTCCGCCATGCCCTGGCAGACTGCCAGTTCATAGCCTTGAACGTCGATTTTGACGAAAGAGACAGGTCCCGGATTGCTCTGAAGAAAGCTGTCGATACTGACGAGAGGTACGCTGACTTGATTTGAGGGTGAATGCGCCGAATCAGGATTGGCCGAAGCAGGATGTGCTGAGCGAAACTGCTCCGTGGCGACGCGATGATCGGCGTGGTGGCGATCGTTGATCCAGAGGTCGATGGTTCCGTCTGCGGTTCCGACGGCCGATTGCATCGGGACGATTTTGCCTGCGAACTCGGACTGGAGCGCGGTCTGTTGCAGAAGGTTGAAGTTGAAAGGCTCCGGTTCGAAGGCGTAGACCTTGCGGCCTGCTTGAGCGACGCGCGCCAGGACGGCGGCGGTGTAGCCGATGTTGGCGCCGATATCAAGGACATTTCCGGCGCCGATTATGCCGGGATGGGTACTCAGCAATTCGCGCAGATCGTCTTCAACGTAGCGTTTGTAGAGGAAGTAGGCGGACTTGAATAAGCGACGGCCGAGGGGAGTTTGAAGAAAACCGGAACGCCTGACGAGAGAGTAAGCACTCAGGAGTGGGGTTCCCTGGTCCGTTGAAAGATTCATCCGATTGTCCTGAACGGTAGGGCTCGTTCGTGGCCCCATCGATGCGCGAAAAAGCCCACGCAGCAAAGTCGCGGATAGAATTGACGCCTCAATAGATAGATGATAGTTTAGCTCAACTGAAAAGTGGCCTGAATCGAGCGAGATCGTTACTAACGTGTCCCTTAATGTTGAACAGCACAATATCGAAATCCTGGAGAACCGCGAGTTCTGGGATAAAAAGCCTCTGCTTCGCAAGGTCTATGCGCAGTTTTATCGCGAGATCGCGAGCAAGCTGAACCCGGCTGTTCCTGGCCTGATCGTGGAGCTTGGCTCGGGCATGGGAAATATCAAGGAACACATTCCGCAAGCTATCACTACCGACATTTTTCCGAATCCGTGGTTGGACCGCGTAGAGAATGCCTACCATCTTTCATTCGGCCGGGGAGAGGTGGGTCATTTGATCTTGTTCGATGTGTGGCACCACTTGAAGTACCCCGGAACTGCGCTCAAGGAGTTCGCGAGGGTGCTTGCACCGGGCGGGCGGATCATCGTTTTTGATCCGGCGATGGGGCTTATCGGCCGGATTGTTTTTGGTCACTTTCACCACGAGCCACTGGGATTGGAAGAAGAAATTGAATGGAACGCGCCGGACGGTTTTACCGGACTTGAGACCGAGTATTATGCGGCCCAGGGAAATGCGAGCCGCGTGTTCGGAAATAAGGGGTTCAAAGACGAGCTGCGGATGTGGCGTGTTGTAGAGGTCGAATATTTCTCCGGCCTGGCGTATGTGGGGAGCGGAGGGTTCCGAGGGCCACAATTGTATCCGGGCGCGCTGTTGCCTCTCTTTGGTCGGATCGACTCGGTATTATCCAGGTTCCCGAAGCTTGCGTCCAGAATGTTAGTTGTATTGGAACAAAAGGGTGATTGCGGGCCAGCGGGCGTCTGAAAGAACCTACGCGAGGAGCCCGAGGAGGTTTGACGTGCCGGCAGTTGCGGAACAGAAAGAAGCCTGGGGCCTGGCGGCATTAGAGTCCACGCGCCAGGCGCGCCGCGAATTGCAGGACAGCATCGCGCTGAAACGGGACCGATGGATTGAGCGAAATCGTTATTATTACGGCCGGATCAAGAGGCTGCTACGTTTCATTATTGAGCCCAGGAAGAGAGTGCTCGAAGTGCGTTGCCAGACCGGCGGCCTGCTGGCCGCGGTGGAGCCGTCGTTCGGTGTCGGAGTGGAGATCAGCCAGAAGCTGGCGGACGTCGCGAAGAAGGATCATCCCGATCTAAATTTCGTTTGTGCCGACCCTGAAGATCTGGACCTTGGCGAGAAGTTTGACTACGTCGTATTTGGCCATATCTTCGATACGGTCGATATCCTCGCCGCGCTCAATCGTATTCGCGCTCACTGCACGCAGAATACGCGTTTATTGATCATCAATTACAACCAGCTTTGGGAGCCTGTTCTCGAGATCGCCAGTTCAATGGGATTGCGTTCTCCGTATGTCGAGCCAAACTGGGTGAACTCAGAGGATGTGAACAGGTTCCTGGTTCTGTCGGGCTTTACGCGGCTTCGTACTCACCGAATTCTGCTGTTTCCGAAATACATTCCATTGGTGTCCGCATTCCTGAATGAGTTTTTGGCAAAGCTGCCGTGGTTCCGCCGGCTTTGCATGATTCAAGTAACGGTAGCGCGTCTGAAGCCTGTGGAGCACATTGAAAACGAGACTGCTGTATCGGTGATTGTTCCTTGCCGGAATGAAAAGGGCAATATCCAGGCCGCGGTTGAGCGAATCCCCGACATGGGCAAGCATACTGAGATCATTTTTTGCGACGACAAATCGACCGATGGGACAGCCGACGAAGTTCGGCGGATGCAGGGACTGTATCCGGATCGCGATATCCGGCTGTTGGATGGACCGGGGATTTGCAAAGCTGAGAATGTGTGGACGGGTTTTCGCGGCGCGAAGGGCGACATTTTGATGATTCTGGACGCGGACCTTACCGTGATGCCGGAAGAGCTGCCGAGATTCTTCGCGGCGCTGGTCGAAAACACCGGGGAGTTCGTCAACGGCAGCCGCCTGGTTTATCCCGTGCCGAAGACGGCGATGAAGTTTTTCAATCAGGCCGGCAATCGCGTATTCGGGATTGTATTTTCGTATCTGCTGAACCAGCGTTTTAAAGACACTTTGTGCGGCACAAAAGTGTTATGGAGGAAAGACTGGCTAAGAATCGAGCCCGGGTTGGGAGGATGGGGCATTAGAGACCTGTGGGGCGATTACGAGCTGATCTTCGGCGCTTCAAAGCTGCATCTCGAAATTGTCGAGATGCCGGTTCACTATCAAGAGCGCATCTATGGCGTGACTAAAATGACGCGCGTGTTTTGGAATGGAGTGCGGATGCTGCGCATCTGCCATAGCGCGTGGCAGACGCTGCACGGATAGGGATTGATGCTGGAGATTTTGAGTTTATTGCGCGGATAGGGTGACAGGGTCGTTGTTTCTAGAGTTTTTTACAAACCTCGCACATCCCAGATGCAGGTCCTTCGACTCAGTTTGGCCCAAATACGGGCCAAACTTCGCTCAGGATGACTGCCTTTATTTTTGTTTTGAATTTCTGGGCTGGGAGACTAGATGCCGACGCCAAATTCGCTGGCCTGCTGTGAGCCGGCCTTGGAGTAGAAGTCGTAGGGGGTGCGCTTCTTGAACCGGTAGCGGTTGCGGATCTCTGCACCGACGTAGATGCCGACCGCGGCAACGGCGATTCCGACGGAAAACCAAGTGATGACGCGAAGGGCTGTCGAGCCGGTCTTTTCCGGTTCGGCGGATTCTGGGACGAACAATTCGGATTGATAGTCGAATTCAGGATCGGCGGACATCTAACTCGGCCTCCAACGCTTTCATGATAGCGCAGATGGGGTAGTGGGTCAGTAGGAGAGACGCGCGGAAAACTCTGCGGTAATCATGCGAAAGTGTTAATTTGGGCCAGCCAGGAGGCTTTTTCGGTTTCAGGAAGAAAGCTGGCGAGGATGGAATTGGAGGCCAACTGGCGGAGCTCGTCTCGGGTGAATCCCTGCTGGGTGTGGGCGAGGAGGAACTCGTTGACGAGATCGGAGCCGAAGAAGGCGGGGTCGTCGGAGTTGAGGGTGACGAGGAGGCCGCGGTCGAAATATTGGCGCAGGGGGTGGGCGGCGAAAGAGGCGCAGACGCCGGTGCGGACGTTGGAGGTGGGGTTAAGCTCGAGGGGGGCGCTCCGCGCTTTTAGGTCTTGGAGTAGGTTTTCGTCCTGGATGGCGGATAGGGCGTGTCCGATGCGCTCGGAGCCGATGGCGAGTGCTTCCCAGATTGCTTCGGGTCCCGTGGTTTCGCCGGCGTGATTGGTGAGGCGCAGGCCGGCGGACTGGGCGCGCACGAAGAGATGGCGGAAAGGCTCGGAACCGGTGCGCCGCTCGTCGCCGCCGAGGCCGATGGCGACGATGGATGGGTAGTGAGCGCGCATCTCGACAGCCTTGCGGAAGACGCGGTCGGCTTCCTCAACGGTGAAATGGCGGACGGCATCGAAGATCCAGTAGAGCGAGAGGCCCAGTTCGCGGGCGGCGCGCTCGCGGGCGCGTTCGAGTGCGGAGAAGATTGGCTCAAAGCAGCGGGGATCGAAATTGCGCCACATATAAATGACGCCGACAGAGATGTAGACCTCGGCGTGGACTATGCCTTGCTCGACGAGGTGCTGCATCATGCGCCAGGCGGCGAGCTCGTAATCTTCGGGATCACGGAGGCGGCGGGTGACAGCCTTGAAGGACTCGATGAATTCAGTGAAATCAGAAAAACGGTAGAGAGCTTTGGCCTGCGCCAGGGTCAATCGCTGGGCGTCATGGCGGGCGCTGAGCTCGACGAGAGTGGCGGGCGCGATGGTGCCCTCGAGATGCAGATGCAGCTCGGCCTTGGGCAGGCGGCGGATGAAATCTTTGATGCCCGACATTTCTTCAGTCTACCGGGTTTGTAGTTGTGGATTGTCAGGCCTCAGCGCGGGGCGTGCTTGCGCAGCCAGTTGCGCGTTGCGGCGAGGTCGGCCGGCGATAGAGATGGCGCGGCGCGCTTGAGCATTTCGATATACCAGTCGATTTCCTCGGGCAGGGCGGGATAACCAGTGTTCGCGTTTGTGTCGCCATTGCGGTAGGAGTTGACGATGGGATTGCTGTCCTCGCCTGTCATGACGATGAAGGGAAAGCCGGGCTCGCGAACGCCGCCAAGAGACGACCGCAGCGCAACGGCGCCGGGTGTATCGGAGTGGCCCGTGTTGGGGCGCTCGCCGACATCGAAGCGCTGAATTATGAAGGCCTGCTCCGTTATGGACTTCATTTGCGGGTCTTCAAGGAAGCGCTCATAGAGCTTGCAGGGACCACACCACGATGCGGAAAAGGTCAGCAGGATGTTTTTGTGCTCTGTCTTTGCCTCGGCCTTGGCACTCGCGAACAGGTCCGCGGCGGTTTCTTGCGCTGCAGCGGGCGCGGCGAGTAGTGCTCCGACGGCAAGAATCAAGGCGAGAGAAAGCTTCCGGTGCGAGGTCAATGGCGAGTCTCCGTGAGGTTGAGATAGAGGCCGTCGAAATGCGCTACTGACTTTGGCTTCACTACTGACTTTGGATTTTAGACGCTTTGTTGCCGACGAAGGTGATGGTCCACTTCTTGCCGGCTTGATCGAAGGTGATGGTGCGATTGCCTTCGCCGGAGCTTTCGATTTGCTGCTCGTGGCCGATGGACATCTGGGTTTGAAGCTCGTTCATTCCCGGGATGACTTGATGCGCGTCGATGGCGGCCCAGGCGTTTTTGGGCCAGTTGTCGTAGATGGTGTGCGGATCGTCGTAATAGAAAAGCACGTCGCAGAAATATTCTTCCTGGCTGCCGTCGAAGGCGCCGATGACGGTGGCATAGAGGTCAGTGCTCTGCGGCAGCGCGAAGACGGCGAAGGCTTGGCGGGTGCCGTGGGAGATTCCGTCGTCAACCTGATCGGGCGGCGCGGCTTTGATGACTTTCCTGATGTCGAGTTGCTGTGCGGATGGAATGAGGCCGATGCGTTTGGAGAATACGATTCGGCCGGATTCGTAGGGAAAATACGGCATGGTGTAGCCGTTCTTCATCCACACGCTTGTGCCCTGAAGTTTGAGCGCGTCGTCGAATGAGGTCATGAACTTCATGCGTACAATGGCGACGTCGTCGGGGGTGAGGTTCTGGTCGGGAGCAGTTTGCGGGAGGACGCCCGGGTTGCGGCGGTGCTCGAAGACGGAGAACAGATAGATGCCGCCGATGGTGAGGGTGACGAGCGTCATGATGGCGATTTTTTGCCAGGTCTTCATGGAGACTCCCGAATCAGTTTAGTGCTTCGGGTTCGAGGTTAGCGGGCTTTTGGATCGAGTGCGGGCGAGGACGCCGGCGGTACAACTTGATGCTGCATAACTGGTATTAGCGAGGCTTGGCGAACTCGGAGCGGTGACGGCTATACAAGAAATAGATGCACAGGCCAATGACCAGCCAGATGAGGAAGCGGTACCAGGTGATGATGGGCAAGCCGGCCATGAGCAGGAAGCAGAAGATGACGCTGAGCGCGGGGATGATAGGGCCGCCAGGCACGACGAATCCGCGGCGACGGTGGGGATCGCGATAGCGGAGGACGATGACGCCGATGGAGACAAGGACGAAAGCGAAGAGGGTGCCAATGTTGGAGAGGTCGGCGAGCGTGCCGATGTCAAAAAGGCCGGAGGGAATGGCGACGACGAAACCTGCGACCCAGGTGGAGAAGGCCGGAGTGCGAAACAGGGGATGGACGTTGGAGAAGACCTTGGGCAGCAGGCCGTCTCGGGACATGGAAAACCATACGCGTGACTGGCCGATCTGGTAGACGAGGATGGACGAGATCATGCCCATCAGCGCGCCAAGCAGGACGACGAGGCGAATCCAGTAGAGCGAATGGCCGCCCGGCAGTATGGAGAGCTTCTTGAGCGCGTTGACGACAGGAGCGGCGTCGCCGACCATCGATTGCCATGGGACGAGTCCGGTTAAACAGACAGCGACGGCCACATAAAGCACAGTGCAGACGACGAGCGTGGCGATGATGCCGATAGGAAGATCGCGCTGGGGATTGCGGCACTCTTCGGCGGCGGTGGAGACGGAATCGAAGCCGATGTAGGTAAAGAAGATGATGGAGCCGCCGGTTAGCACGCCCGACCAGCCGTTGGGCATGAAGGGATGCCAGTTAGAAGGATGGATGAAGCCGATGGCGGCGAAGATGAAGATGAGGATGGCGATGAGCTTGAATCCGACCATCATGTTGTTGGTGGAGGCGGACTCGCGTATGCCGCGGACGAGAATAACGGTGAGGATCAGGACGATGAGGAAGGCGGGAATGTTGAAGCCGAAGTGCCAGCCGGGATTGTAGAGGTTGTTGCCGGCGAGATCCTGAAGGCCGTCGGGGAGATAGGCGGGCGAGATCCATCGCGCGCTGGGATGGAGGCCGAACCAGTCGAGCAGATCGACGACGTGGGCGGCAAAGCCGACGCTGACGCTCATGTTGGAGCCGGCGTATTCGAGGATCAGGTCCCAGCCTATGATCCAGGCGATAAGCTCGCCGAGCGTGGCGTAGGTGTAGGTGTAAGCGGAGCCGGCAATGGGAATCATTGATGCCAGCTCGGCATAGCAAAGGCCGGTGAGCGCGCAGACAAAGGCCACCAGGATCATGGAGAGCGCAATGGCGGGCCCGGCGCCGGGACGGCCGGCGAGCGCCGTGTGGGTAATGACGTAGTGGATGAGGGGCGTGTCGGTGATGGTGGCGTTGGGCAACTGCTCGCCGGAGATGGCGGTGCCGATGACTGTGAAGATGCCGGAGCCGATGACGGCTCCGATGCCGAGCGCGGTGAGCGACCAGGGCCCGAGCGACTTTTTGAGCGCGTGCGCGGGCTCTTCCGAGTCGCTGATGAGCTTGTCAATCGACTTGCGGGCGAAGAACTGGCTTGGCACGAAAGGCAGCCTCTAGCTTCTAGCTCCTAGCTTCTAGCTCGCAGCGGGTGAACGAGGCCACTTGCTCCAGCACGAAGAGCTGGAGGCTAAAGGCTAGAAGCTAAGAGCTGCTTTTTCTTACCGCTTCGACTGGCCGCGGACCATCTTCTTCACTTTTTTCTTGAGCGACCCGCGAGGGGCGGTGCGCTTGGCCTTGGGGGCAGCTTTTTTGCGCGCCGCGCGCTTCAGCTTCTTGCGTTCTGTCTTGTCTTTGATTTTTGTGGTGTCGGCCACGATAACCTCTTTCCATCGAATGTGTCAGCGGTGCCCGGCGCGCGGGCCTTCAAGAAATTCATGTTAACAGGCGGATCGGGTGAGGAGAAAGCGCTGCGCGTGCCCCGATTGAACCCCCGATCGAATATTGATCGCATTTTGACTGCAATTCGTCGGCATAATCGTGCCCACTCGCGCGCGGGCGAGGCATTTGCAGCGTACAATGGAGACAGACCTATTCAATTCAGTTTTGAATATTTTGTCTCGGGCTTGAGCGCTTACCCCAAAATGTAGTTCCACCTTGGCAAGCCGGCTCAAAAGTAGCACAGCCAGAACTACCGTTCGCGAATCTGCTTTAAGTGCCAGGCCTGCTCGGCTACGGCTGACCGATCGCTTCTGACGAGCTTCGCACCCCACGCAATTATTACTTTGTTCGTTGGAGCTATCATGCGTTCTGATCAAGTACATAAAGCGCTCGCGCAGGGAATGAACCGTTTTGAAGTGTGCCGTCTGGTTTCAAAGGGCGTAAGAGTGACGCACAAAACGGGCGCGCGCTTTGAGGATTCCATCAACAACATACTGCAGTACCTGGGGACGCACGATCTGCCCAAGGGCGGACTGCACCCGGCTAAAACGGCAGAGGCGATGAAACCCGCGGCGTGATAAGGCAGGGACCAGGGAATAGGGACCGGGGAATACAGAAACGCAAAAGAGGGACGGCAGTTTCGCCGTCCCTCTTTTTTGGTTCCGAACCTGTTGTTAGTTCTGAACTTTCTCAGATTTTGCCTTGGAAGACCTGAACGGCCTCTTAGACAACCTGAACGTTCTCAGCCTGCCAACCCTTGGGGCCCTTGGTCACGTCGAACTGGACCTTCTGGCCTTCTTGCAGTGACCGGAAGCCGGTCGACTTGATGGCGGTGTGATGAACGAAGACGTCCTCGCCGTTTTCACGGCTCAAAAATCCAAATCCCTTTGCGTCATTGAACCACTTGACTGTGCCTTGTTCCATTGTGTTGCTCCTCATGTTGCTTAATTACCGCTGAATGCAATGTTGGAGTGCTGCGTGTAGGCGGTAACCGGAACAGGCAAGAACTTCAAATCGAATTCTACGATTACATAGAGTGTAGCACGGAATTGGTTTTTGGAGGGTGGAAATCGTTTGGATTCAACAGGGAAGGCGGCAATGATGAAGGCTTACGCGGCTTTAAGGCGATTGGGCTTAAGGGTTTAGGAGAGCAGGCAGGGTCGACGTGTACTGCGCTAAGTCCCCAGGTTTCAGGTTTCACCAGATTTCCCAAGTTTCCCAGGATTCTTTAAGGCCGCCACGGATGGACGTTCAGGTTGCGTGAAAGCATCAACTTGAGCGTCCATTTGTCCGACGCCGCGGTCAGACCGTAGCCGACACCGGTTTCAACGGTCAAACCGAGAGACTTGCCGAGAAACTTGCCAAGAAATTTGGTGCCCGAGTAATCCGTCGTCGCCCAGACCTCATGAAACTGCTTGGAAAGCGGCAAGAACCCGTGCAGCGGGCCGAAACTGTCATACTCCTCCGCGGCCAGGGCCCACCTGTCGTTGAAGTTGTAGGCCACTCTGCCGGAGGGGTTGTACTGCAGGTTTCCGAGTCCGCCGGTATAGTCCGTGTCGACGATCGGGTTATAAATGAGATCCCATGGATGCAGGTGCAGCCCTACAATCGGCCGGATTTCCGAGGTGATCGTTCTGGACTCCCAATAGTGGTGATTGACGCTGAACTCAAAGTTGGCTGCATAGAAGAAGGTATGGTCATGAGCCTTGGGCCGTGCGAATAGTTCGCGAATTTTGAAGCCGTTGATGGTCGAGCCATCATTCTCAGAATAGGGCGACGTTACAGGCATATAAAGCCCTTGCTCAAACCACGGAGTAACGCCATACGCCCACTCGGCAGTGACCTGATATGAATGATTGGCGATGATCGCTCCAGGGTAGTCGGGCACGGTCCGTCCCTTGGGCGTGAAGTTGTTGTGGATCATCAGATTGAAAATTCCGGGCGGCGCGATCTCTCCGTCGTACACCTGGATTTCGTCGGTTTGCGCAAACATGAGCACCGGCATCGCGAAGAAGCAGAAGCTGACAAATCCAGTTGTGCGCATTTTCATTCTTAGTCGGAATCTCTTCTCCTGAAGATTGTAAGCTCAATCAACTCACAGGCTGCTCTTCGTGTCCTCCGCATTACCCGCGCAAGACAAGCTCGTTCCACTACGGCTTCAATTGGCGATATTTCCAATGAGGCTTAGGGCTGACCCGAGGCACTGAATCCGTCCGATTTGGAATACGATTTTGACGAAAGAAAGTGGGAGGCGTAAGAGCGGGAGCCAGCATACAGAGGTGCAGAATTCCGGCCGAAGGTGAGGTCTGCATTAGAATTCGTTAAAGAATCTAGAGACAGCGAGCGGCAGGTTTGGGGGTCACGGAGTGGCGGTTCTGGCGGTGCAGCAGATCCGGCGCATGCGAGGCGGCGCGCAGGGCCAGTTGATGCTGGGCGCGGACGGTCACGTGTACGTGGTGAAGTTCCAGAACAACCCGCAGCATACGCGAGTGTTGGCCAACGAGATGATGGCCTCGAGGCTGGCGGCGGCGGCGGGGCTGACGGTGCCCGAGGCGGAACTGGTGGAGGTTTCAAGGTGGCTGGTCGACAATACGCCCGACCTCGAGATCGACCTGGGACGGACGCGGGGTGCGCTGCCAGGCGGGGCTGCAGTTCGGGTCGCGCTTTGCCGGGGGCATGATGCCGGGCCAGGTGGTGGACTTTTTGCCCGAGGCGCAGATCGGCGAGCTGAAAAATCTGGATGAATTCGCCGGCATTCTGGCCTTGGACAAGTGGACAGGCAATGCCAATGGGCGGCAGGCGGTATTTACGCGGCGGCAGCGGGAGCGGCGCTATAAAGCTGTGTTCATCGACTTCGGGTACTGCTTTCACGCCGGGGAGTGGCGTTTCGAGGATGCGCCGCTGCGGGGTGTTTACTTTCGCAACGATGTATATCGCGAGGTGAGAGGCTGGGAGAACTTCGAGCCCTGGCTGACGCGCATTGAAACCATGCCCGAAGAGGCGGTGTGGGCCGTGGCCAACAGCGTGCCCCCGGAATGGTACGGCGGCGACCAGGCGGAGATGGAAGCGCTGGTGGAAAAGCTGCTGAAAAGGCGGAGCCGGATCCGGGAGCTGATTGAGGCATTTTGGAAATCGGATCGGAAGCCGTTTCCGAAAGGGGGGATGGGGGCGGAAGATGGGGGTGAAGAGGGTTGGAGGGGGGGCCGATGGGGCGATACGATGAGGGTGAATTGAGGAGCGCAGGGACTAGGGACTAGAAGCTGGTGGCTGGCGAGCTGGGATGTGAGAACAAGGAAGAGAAAGATGCGAACTGAGAACTCAAAACTGAGGACTGAGAATTCAAAACTGAGAACTTAGAACTGTGAACTTAGAACTGCGAACTGAGAGAAGCCATGATCGGCGGAACTGAACGGCGCGCGTGCGAGTTTCAACTACTGCGTTATGTGCCCGACGCGGTGCGGAACGAGTGCGTTCACATCGGGGTGATTCTGCGCGAGCAGGGGAACCCGAATTTGGAGGTTCGCTTTACGCGCGATTGGAGGCGGGTGCGCTGCCTCGACCCGGATGCAGACACCGAGCTGCTTGAAGGGATGGAGAGTGAGCTGCGGCGGAGGCTTGCAGAGGATCCGGGCGGCAGGCTGATGCGGATTCTGGAAGAGTCGCTCTCGCTGAATGTGCAGATGACCGAGCCCAAGGCATATTTAGCCGAGAGCCTGCCG